>ERZ857785.40-NODE-40-length-165398-cov-10.036572_pt1 | contig 165398 bp, 156 predicted proteins | sample MGYA00519763_ERZ857785 | MGnify/ENA primary metagenome ERZ857785 (study PRJEB31778, sample SAMEA3449365) | human gut metagenome | biome: human gut; feature: human-associated habitat; material: faeces | place: United Kingdom | collected 2010/2012 ...
CTGATATATGTTTTTATTTTCTTTCGTTGAGATACGAGGCATGGCAATTCCTCCCAAATGACATTATTAAAATTATACTGCACTCGATGCAAAAAATCCGGTCATGGACGGGTCTAAGTATATAGAAAGTAATAATTTATCGTTTATATCTTATAACGATTGCAATTTCTGCAAAGCCATGCTTTGGAGAACAACCAGCTGCGGCGGATGGAGCGGTGCAGCCGGTCAAAGCCGAAAATGATCGGAAAACACCCATTTTCATGCGGTAAGCACCTAAAACAAGAGGAAAATAAAAAATTACCGTTGTTGATATTGTATCAACAACGGTAACAGATCTGGTTGCGGGAGCAGGACTTGAACCTACGACCTTCGGGTTATGAGGGTGTTTTATTGTATTCAGTATTGATTTGTAATGCTTAAAAAACGGCTTTATTATGCGGTTGTTAGATTTATAAATTTAGTCTTATTTAATCTGTAGTAGACAAAAAATAGTGTTGTAGTAGACAAACAGTAGACAAAAATAGGTGGAAATTAAACCGGCTTACAGCTGTAAATAATTAGGAAATTTGAGAAGTCATTTCGGGGTAGACAAACCCATGAAGAAGCCGAGAAAAGTTTTTCCTAACTTTTCCTAGTTCCGTATAGTTTTGAAATGTAAGGTTTCGACAGGTTCTATCAGGCTTCAAACGATAAAACACTTTTAGGCCCTTAGGGTATAGGTACTACATAAAACTACAGTTTCACGCAAAAAGGCAGCGACTATATAGTCACTGCCCTTGCTTGTATCTACCGATTTTACAGACCCTAAAAAGCTGTTATTCCGTTTGCTTCAAAATTTTGCTCTATTTCGTATAATAGCTTATTTACGGAGTTAATCCTGGCACGGTTACGGTTATATTCCCACGCTATTTTATATACATCGTCTTTATTTCTGCTGTCAAATTTAGCAAAATATTCCTCGTCTATATCCTGCACAAGGTATCTAATGCAGTCAAAACATATTGCAACATCTATTAAATTATCCTTGCTTATCAGGTTGTTATTATTTTGCGCCGGTGCAGCTGTATTACTCATATTTTTAACGCTCCCTTATTGTATATTGTATATGTAATTGCAAATATTGTGTATGTGTGTTAGTTGTTCTGCTGGCATATGCTTACAGTAGTGGTTTATATCAGCTAATAGTTTACGCTTTTCTTCCTCTTGTGGGCTAGTACTGTCCCCTGTATCATTTAAAAATTGGTGTTCAACAAAAGCATAAGCTCTTTTTATTTGCTCTAAATTCTGCATAGAAGCCAAATAATCTACAATGAATTGCTTGTAACGCTTTTTTTCCTGCTCATCTGTTGGCTTATCAGGTGCAGTATTATGCGGTATTATTTTCAAAAAATTACGCTCCTTGTCTTGAAATTGTGGTTTAATTCAGCTATAATACAGCTGTAATATGTTTTTGAGATAGCCTCATACAACACTAACCGACTAAAGCCGTGTTGTATGGGCTTTCTTTTTATGCTGTGAAAGCTATTTCCAAACCATAAGGTAAATTTATGGACTTTGTCCTAACTGCTCTGTAATGGCTTGTAACAGCTTTGCCAGCATTTAAAAGAGGTGCAACGAACATTGCCATTGCCCTAGGAAGATAACCCATGGTGTATGAGCCTTTACCTTTAACCGTTGCTACTACTGCCACGGCGTTATCGTCATAGGCATTTCGCTTATCTCTTACAAGCGTTATGTTAATATCCTCAGTGTTGTAGCGCCGTAAGTGTTCAATAGCTGTCTGTCTCCTGGAGTGGGTAACGCCGGCAACCCTTGTAATAACCTGTGGAAGCTTAGCCATTATCCACGCTTCAACCATTGCCATAGAACGGCTGTAACCTTGCTTTACTAAGCTGTTTGCTATCGTGCAGACTTTCTGCCTTAGTGTTCTGATGTTCTTTTTCATATCTTGTTGCTCCTTTCTGTGTGTACGGTTTGGTGTGTTTCCTTAACCTGTGATTATATTATACACTATTTGTTAGTGCTTGTATAGTGGTGATATGCACAAATATTTAGTGCTTTATTTATTTAAAATGCACACTTGAATTTAGTGCAGACTTGTGCTATAATGATTACAATAGAAAAGGAGTGTTATTAACAAAGGGGTGTAGATATGCCAATAAAATATAAAATTGATATTCTTAACGCATTAAAAGAAAAGGGCTTTACTTCCTATCGCATACGAAAAGAAAAGTTATTCGGTCAAAAAACTTTGCAGGATTTTCGTAACGGTAATGTTGTGCTTTCTGCTGAATGTTTAGAAAAACTATGCAATATTCTTGATTGCCAAATAGGTGATTTAATAGAGTATATACCAGAGGATAAAGAGTAATATTAATTAAAGGAATTTTGAAAAAATGGGCAATGATATTGAGAAGCTCGGAGTAATAGGCGAAAGCATTATAAATCTTTTCGATTTAAATATAAGTCCGCAAACATCTGTATATATAGGACTTAACAACAGAATACATATGGAAAATTCACACGGTGAAACATACAGAGAATATGAAAGTTATATGAGTGATATTTTGGCAAATCCGGATTATGTTGGTGTAAATCCTCACGATAATTCATTAGAGTATTACAAGAGTTATAATGGTGTGACTGTTCATATAAAATTAGCGGTAAGGTCGACGGCTAAAGGTGTTTATTTTGCTAAAACTATATATGAAATTAACGATAATAAACTTAACAGCTATATAAAAAAAGGAAGAATTAAGCCCAATAAAACAGACTAAATTATATTAACGCTTGACAAACGGCAATAAAAACAGTATAATTAGAGTACAAAATACATAAACTAATGTGTGTATTTTTGAGTTACGGAACGGGCAGCCGTGGCCCCTCGCAAGAGGTTAGGAGATGTGGGAGTGTCGCCCCACCAAAAATATACGCATAACACAAGGGCAAGTCTTGAAATACAGGCTTGCCCTTTCTGTTTGTTTTATGCAGCGGAATAGTGCCGCTGCATATGCTTTAACGCATCTACAATACCGCATACATTGTCAGAATTGACCCATAAACGATTTTTGAGGTTTTGTAGAGTAATTTTACATTTAAATTGATAATGCAATACAAGGCATTTAAAAGCTAAATAAAGCATATATCCCGATACTTGCCTTTTAGGAAAAGTAAAAGCAGATAACTGCCATAGGGCAGTCGTCTGCTTTTATTTGTGTCTATTTTTGCCATAAATCGTCCGTGTGGCTTTTTTATTGTGAAATGGTGTAAGATATGCCTAGGAATAAAAAACGCTGTACGGTGCTTTAAAATCAAAAAGAGAGCTATGCTGTAAAATGCAGTAAAAATTAGGTGCCGTCCCCAAGTGTGGGTTTAGCGTATGAGGCAAAACAGTACAGCCCGCAGCTTGGCATTTAATAGCGTTTACAGGGCTCTTCTTGGTGTGGGTGTAGACTGAAGCTTAACAATTCTTAACAATTTTTAACCCTGTACAGCTGTAACACCTATAAAAATTTCAAAGGTGTATGATAAGTGGTGCCGTACAGTGCAGCGGAAATAGCCTATAATAACGCAAAAAAGTCAAATTACTAGTGCAAATAGTAACTTGACTTTTAGGCTTGCAACTAATGAACTAATGTGCAGTTAGCTACATAAATCTTTCCTTTTTTATTGTAGCATATTAGAACATCAGTTTCAAGTAAATTTAAACTTAAAAGGAGACGATGAAATTTAAAAATACTAACATACCCAACATACCCAACCGACGCTTTAAAAGCATATACCTCTATTTTGCGTTTTAAGGCACTATAAGCGACTTTTATTTCTAAGTTAATTATCATCAAAGAGAAGTCGGAAAATCGCACACAGCTAAAATTTACCTATGCTATGACTGTTTAAACTGTGTCTTGCTCTTGGGCGATACCTACAGCTGTATAAATTGCTTATAATATCAGCTGATTCTTCGTTATGCGTTTGCATGTAATCAGTAAAGGCAATGAGAAATATTGCTTGTTGCTTGCCGTAGCTTATATACTCGCCTTTTTTCCTACGCTCTGCAATGTCCTGCATAATGACATAGCCCTCGGGGCTGTGTTTCCAGAGGCTGGCTTTAAGGGCGTTATAATTGTGGTGATAGTGTCTATCGTATTCGTTATATAGCTCTTTTAATGACCTGTTCTGTCGTAATAGCCTTAGGCCTTGTCTTTTCCTTTGTCTGACCGTTTCAACCGATACACCCAGTTTCTCGGCCAGTGTGGTCAGGTTTTCGCCATTGAAATAATATTGGGTTATAATCTCCTTTAGCTTCTCAGGCAGCTCTGCCACAGCTTGCCACACTTGTTTTTGCAGGTCGGTAAGCTCTGCGCCCTCGTATATTTTGGGACTTTGCTTGTCGGGCATAAGGTCTATTATTTCTACTTCTTCGCCCTCTGAATTGCTTACAGTGCGATTATATGAATATTCCTGTAAGCGTGGTGTATTCATTCCTTTGTGTTGTCCTCGGTCAATAGTCAGCTGTATGGCGTTCATAACTTGGAATTCAAGATAAGTATTGAACCTCAAATCCTTTTCAGAGTTATAAGCCTTTACAGCGTTTACCATTGCAAAATAACCACACTGCAATATATCATCAAATTCAATGTCATTGGGTAGCTTCCGTTTTGCACCGTGCTTGTATATCAGTTTGTATATAAGCCTGCTTGTCTGTTCCCACAGGATAGCATAGTGCTTTTTATCACCCTGCTTAATAAGCTGCACCAATTCTTCGTTTGTCATTGATTATCACCCCTAAAAGCGTTATAATTAAATTAATGCTTGAACTGCTCCGCTTTGTCGGGGTGGTTTTTTGTTTATATCAGTATCCCAGGGAAATTTAGGTGAAAACAAATTTAAGCTCTTACAGCTGTAAGAGTGGATTTATAAACTTGTGGGTTTAAATATGACCTAGGACTTTTTCTAACAACTAAACTCGGTAACGAATCGTTATTGAGTTTCAAGTTTAAATATGGCCTAGAACTTTTTCTAACTCTGTGCGTTGTTTCTTTGCCATGTCCAGCCTTGTTATTCCACTGCTGACTAAAATAGTTTCAGGGCACCTATGAATAATGCGACTATAAATTCTTTTCATTTCCCGGGTTTGTGGTTGCTTTAATTCATTTGGTGCCAAATTTGTAGTTGCAATTAGTGGCTTTCCTGTTTTATACCACTCATCTATGATGTTATAGGCTGTTGCCGAGGCGTTTTCTACTCCTATATCATCAAGCACCAGTAAATCAAAATTCTTTAAATCTACAGGCACTTGGCTTCTGTCGTTTTGACTTTTTACCAATTTTGAAATATTAGTTACAAGAGTAGGTACACCCTTAGCAAGCAACGCATTAGCTATACAACAAGCTAAGTAGCTTTTACCTGTTCCTATATCTCCGTAGAATAAAATACCGCTCCCTTGGTTAAACGCCTCTTCCCAGTTTTCTACATATTTTTTGCAAAATGCAATTTCTTTAACATTTCGCCCATCACTATTTTTGAAAGTCATTTTGCTATATGCTATATCTGTTATACCGTTTTTGCGTAATTTGTTAATATATCTTTCTTTTTCTTCGCTTTTTAATCTTTCTTTGAATTGTTTTTCTTCCTGTTCTATACAATCACAAACACAAGAAACTTTTTTATTTTTTATTCCTAACCTTTCAGAATTTAATATTTTTTCTAAAGGTTTATGACATATACCACAGTAAAGTATGCCCTCTTCGTCTCTGTAATCACCCTCTTTAGGCTCCGGTAATGGATTTTTGCCTGCTATATTGTTAATAAAATCAATCATTTTAAATCGCTCCTTAAAATTTAGAATTCCTCATCATAATTTATCCCCTGTAACGGTGTACCGTAAACAGGTTTATTGCTTATGGTTTGTACAGCTGTACTTATGTTTGATTGTGCAGTAGGGGTAAAGAGCTTATTATCGTAGTTACCCTCAATAATTTTAATTAAGTTTTGGGGTTTAAAGGCCCAATCAAAATTACATCCGTTCCAGTTGCCGTTTTTACCTGTAAGAAAATCAGAACTTTCGATTTTTTTGAAGAAACCTTCAAAATCTCCATTCAATTCCTTATTTGCTTTTTTGATTTTTTGTTTCCTCAGGTCGGTTAAGTTTCGTATTTTAGGTAGGCTAACACAAACAGAATTAAATAAATTCATAATATATTCATAATTTATTTTCTGCTCTGTGTCGGTGCTAACCGGCAGTAGTGTATTATCCTTTCCTATACTATCCTTTTCTATACTATCCTTTCCTAACCTATCCTGTGTATCCATTTGGTATACCGTTTGGTTGTCATTTGGTATACCATTGGTGCCCACATTGTCAACAGGCTGGTATATTGAACGATTATCTACCCTTACAAGTTCTTTTTCTTTGAACATGGATGGTTTGTATCTGTCCGAGCGTATGTAGTTATGGATTTTCCAATGCTTTATTACTACAATCCCAGTTTCAAAAGGAATGATAAAATTTTTTGCTATAAGTAGTTTTAAATCATCTTCGCTAGCACTTATCATTCTTTGAATTTTTTTTGGATTGTTTATAAACCCGTCGTCGTCTGCCCTCATAGATAAATGAAAATATAAGGCCTGTGCAGATAGCGACATATCAAGAAATGTGTCGCTATCAATAATTGTTTTTGAAAACATTCTGCGTTCTGCCATTATTAAACTCACCACCTCAATAAATCTTTCTAATCTTGCCGTAATTGCGCATGCTTTTAACTGACCTTGTATCAGCTGTAATAGTTTTACTTTGAGCTGTATTTGTGTAATATTCCCCACGCTCGTCTACTGCTGCAGCGTTATTAGTTGAGCTTTTACAGCTCAAGAAATCAGCCATTACAGTGCAGTTAATTAAAATCTTCTTGCCGCAACGGATACACGGCAATTCGCCACTGCGTACCCATTGCCTGATAGCATATTCAGCAATGCTAAATTCTTTGGCGCATTGCTTTATGCCTATTACTCTAGGTATGGTGTATTCTTCAATTTTAGGGGCGTAACTATCCATTATTTTACCTCGCTTTCTTATATGTTTTGTACCTTTACAAATCAGAGTGTGAAGCGTATAATAAAGCAGAATAAATGCGTAACCCTCTTATGCAGTCGGGTAGCTAATTATTGGCTTATTTACGCTTGTTCATTTGTGTGTCCTCTTACCGGTATTGCCGTACTGGTAAGAGGATTTTTAATTTTGCAATCAATTTACAGCTGTAATAAACCTAAAATGTGCAGTCAATTGCACATTTTTAAGCCGTTTTCTTTTGTTGCGCTAGCTCGTCTATAATGGCGAATATGCGTTCTTTTTCGTCTTGTGGGAAGTCGTGGCGTAATTTCCGGGATAAGTTGCTGTCATGAATATGTAATACTTCTGCGATTTGCCACAGCTTTATACCTTTAGCCTTTGCATACTCTCTAATGTCTGTATTTGCTTTCATTTTTTCACCTCACTTACTTTTTAATAAAATAAAATGAATAAATTCACTTTATTTTATATTATAACAAAAATTGTTAATGTTATCAAGTTTTTTTAAAAAATTCATTGACAAATACTTTTATAAAAGTTATTATGATAACAACAATAATATTTTAGGAAGATGATACTATGAAAAACACGGGCTTAGATATGAAAATTTTTGCTGAAAGGCTGAAAACGGCTAGAAATGATAAAGAAATGACACAAAGCGAGCTTTCCGATGAAACAGGACTTTCAAAGGCTATAATATCAGCCTATGAAAATCCAAAATCCAAACAAGGAGCTAACCCCTCTATCACTAATGTTTCATTATTGGCAAATGTTTTAGGAGTTTCTATTGATTGGCTTTGTGGCGTTTCCGAAGCCAAAGAACCAAACAGCGGGGATGATAAAATAAGCACAAAAGATTTTTTATACGCTATGATTGAATTCGTCGATAACTCCGAAGGAGTAAATATCAAAAATTGCATATTACGTGGAAATAATTGCCAGAGTATAGAGTTTGTACTTTTTAATTCTGGGTGGAGTTTTTTAAGTGATTTTTTAAACGATTATCAAGCGGTAAAAAGTCTAAAAAATACCATACCTGAAACCTATAATACAGTTCTTGGTGCTGTAATTGATAAATATAGCAGAATAGCAATAGGTGATTTATTAAACATTGTTCCTAATGATTTACCGTTTTAAAGGAAGGTGAACCCTAATGGCAAGCATAAAAAAGAGGGGTGACAGCTACAGAATAACTGTAAGCTGTGGATATGACGCCAACGGCAAAAAGCTAGCTAAATATTTTACTTGGAAGCCCGACAGCAAAATGACACCTAAGCAGATAGAAAAAGAGGTGCAAAGGCAAGCTATACTATTTGAGGAAAAGTGCCGTACAGGGCAAGTATTGCAGAGTAACACACGCTTTGCAGAATTTGCCGAGGAATGGTTGAAGTTAAAGGTTGATGAGCTACGACCACGAACCTACGACAGATACATTACAATGATACCGGTTATAAATTCAGCTTTAGGACATTTGAAAATAGATAGCATACAGCCACATCATTTGCAGGCGTTCTATAAGAACCTATCAGAGGACGGCATAAGGCAAGATATAAAATACACCTGTTGCATTGATTTGAAAGCATTGTTAAAGAAAAAAGGCTTTACAGTAGCCTTTTTCTCTAACCTTTGTGGAGTATCTCAAACTACATTAAGGTGTGTTTTTAATGGTAAGAATGTAAACGAAAGCACAGCTAAAGCCGTTTGTAAAGCTTTGAAGCTGAAAGAAGACAGCACATTCAAAGTAGCAGCGGATTGTAAAACGGCTCTTTCTTCCACCACAGTGCATAGGTACCATGGGCTTATATCCTCAATGTTGAATACAGCTGTCGAATGGCAGTTGATATATTCAAACCCTTGTAGCAGACTAAAACCACCAAAGGTAGAAAAGACAGAGCCTAAATATCTTGATGAAGTACAGGCTATGGAGCTGTTACAATGCCTTGAAAATGAAGATATACAATTCAAAACAGCTGTAACAGTATTGATATTTACAGGTCTTCGCCGTGGTGAACTACTGGGGCTAGAATGGCAAGATGTAGACTTTACCCACAATGTTATACACATTCGCCGTTCTTCGTTGTATTCGCCCAAGCGTGGCATATTTGAGGACACAACAAAGAATGAAACATCACACAGGGCGTTCAGTGTATCAGTTGATGTTATAGCGCTGTTACAGCGATTTAGATTGTGGCAGAATGAACAACGCTTGAAGATGGGTAGCCAATGGCACAACACGGACAGAATATTCACCAAGTGGAACGGCTTACCAATGAACCCCGATACACTTTCAGCAGGATTTAAGAAGTTTCTTGAAAAGAATAATTTGCCGAATATACCACTTCATGGACTGAGGCACACAAATGCGACATTGCAAATTGCCAGCGGTGTGCCACTAACCACGGTAGCTAAACGGCTAGGACACGCTAACACAGTAACCACAAGTAAAATATATGCACATGCAATACAATCAGCAGACGAACAAGCTGTCGCAATGCTCGACAGCCTGCTAACAGGCAAGACACAAAAAACAGGCTAGATTCTTTAATCAGTTGTGTAACAATAAATTGCATGAATAATAAAGAGGTATCCCCGTAAGGGAACACCTCTCTTAGTTGACAAATTCTTGATGTTAATATTCTAGGAAAATCTAGGAAATAAGTTTGTCTTGAAAATAAAATCTAAGGATTAAAACATAACAAATACATCACCTATATATTACAGCTGTAGGGGATATATTTTTGTACAGTAGTAGACAAATAGTAGACAAAACCATAAACTTCATGCAAAAACAAAATAAGCCCAGTAGTAAAAATTGGCTTACTACTGGGCTTTCTGTGTGGTTGCGGGAGCAGGACTTGAACCTACGACCTTCGGGTTATGAGCCCGACGAGCTACCATCTGCTCCATCCCGCGATATTTAATTTGCCGCCGTTTCATACAGCTTTATTATTATAGCCTATTTTATTTAATGTGTCAACTGTTTTTTAAAATTTTTTATTAATTGATTTTCGTAGGCTTTTCCTGTGCTTTTATTTTGATTTTTAAAAGCCTTTTGGCTTTATTTATTGCAATTAATTATACGGTGCTTTCAGTGCCTTATTACATTGATTATATGCTGCTGCGGCTATAAACAAACAGCTGACATATTTATTAAGAGTGGGCAGTGACAGGGGCTTTATTGGATTTTAAATACAGCACCTGTATAGAAAGACAATGTTTGTGAAGAAAGGTTAAATAAAAGAAGCCTTGATGTGTGTATAAATGAAATTTTTGTTGCTGTTACAAAATAAAACTGTGCTTTGAGTAAAAAATTTAAGTTAATCAGTTAAATATATCAATTAAAATGTGCTAAAATATTGCAAAATGCTTTTATTCTTTTAGCTAATGTGGTATAATCTAGTCGAATATATCTAAATGGGGGTATAGTATGATTGTTCATGATATAACCAAGGAGCTAACCTCAACGCCGGTTTATGAGGGAGATCCTATTACGGATTTTCAATGGGTTACAAGAATTGACTGCGGTGAGGACTATAATTTGTCCAAAATAAAATTTTGTAACCATGCCGGAACTCATATTGATACGCCAAAGCATTTTTTTGATGACGGAAATACTATAACCGATTACCAAATGAATCGATTTTACGGTAACTGCACTGTGGTAGAGGCAAAGCACCCTTTAACGGGTGAGGATATGGAAAAAATACTTCCCTTTTGCTGCAAAAAAATTCTTTTTAAAGGCGTAGGGGAAGGTATTCTTACATTAAGTGCAGTGTTTGTTATGGGTGAGTATGATGTTGAAATGGTTGGCACTGAAAATGCTTCAATTGCCTATGAGAGTGAAGAATATGCTGTGCACCGTGAGTTGGCCTTAAAAGATATTTTAATAATTGAAAATCTTGACCTGTCGCAAATAGCTACAGGCAGCTACATATTGGCGGCATTGCCGCTTAAAATAGAGGGTGCCGAGGCCGCACCGACCAGGGCGATTTTGCTTGAGCAGGAATTAGGGCTGTAGTCTTACGCAAATAGGCTATAGCACTTTAAGATACCGGTTGCAATGGAGATGTTGAATTTGAAGATAATTAAGGCTACAGCAAAGCTGACGCTTACAGCACTGCTTATCATAGCGGCGGCAGTAGTGTTAAGCGGCTGCGGAGAAATAAATACTCAGGTAGAAAATCTGATGAAAATTACAAACGACTTTGTAGGCGAGCGTGTAGTAACCTTGAAGCTGGACGGAGATATGGCTGTAAATAAAGATAAGTCAGATCAACTGAAAACAGTTATTAAAGAGGGCTGTCCGGATAATTTAAGCTATCGTACAGAGGTTGCTGACGGAAGATATAACTGTGTGTTTGTGCTTTCTTTTACTTCGCTGGAGGAATACAAAACAAAGGTTGCCGGAATTATAGGCAGACAGATTTCTGTTGCATACGGATATACCGACACAGTACTGGCAAAGGGCACATATTACCAAGAGGATTATGACGGTATGGAGCTTGTAAAATGGCTTACCGATGACCTTTATCAAAAGGGCTATAAGGATATTAACCTTGATGTGCAGTCAACCTCAAATGTAGTTAAGTATAATAATGAGGTTTTAAGCAGTAAAACCTCTGTAATGAATACCTCTACAATAAAGGGCGAGCCTGTACACAGCGTTACGGTAAGCACAGTGAATCACAAAAACAGCGTTTATGACAGAAGTATGGTTTTATCTGTTCCAAAGTCAACCTATGATAAGCTTGGTGAGTCCTTAAAAACCCTAATGACCTCACGCACAAATTCCGACGGAAAAGGCAGTTGGTCAGAAAATAACGGCTATATGGATTATACTGTCGATTATAAAAACATAGATATTGAAAGGCTGCAGCAATACACACAGCTGTTTTTGGACTGCCGCAACGAAAATATATATTATGGCGACCAAAATCAGAGCAGTACGCCTTTAGCGGAGCAGCTTGTATTTGAGGAAAGAATAAATTTATCGGGCTTTGTTTCAGACACAAAGGAAAATGTAGTTATGAGCTATAACTACACCCTGCCGGAGGAAACTACCCATGGTGAGGGAGTAGAGTTAAAAAACGGCGAATGGCAGACCTGCGGTGAATGGGCTAACAGTACCTATAAAATAAATAACACCAACGGTAATTTTGATATACGAATACCTGACGGTATGCAGTACAGTGTTAAATGTATAAATGTAGCCCTTACATCTATAGGCGGAAATGCCTTTAAAAGGGTGGTCGATTTTGTATATGACAGAAACACAGGTGAAAAGGGACTTGATTATGCTTATGGCTTTTTGACGGATAAGGGCTTTACTGTGTCAAAGGAGTCGATATCAGAGGGAATTGTTTGCAGAGTAACCCAGCAGGGCACAGCACCTGATATAAGTAATGCCGTAGGTGATTTGTTTGGAAGCGGCAATGCCTTTGAAAGCACACGCCATACAAACGATATGTCGGTTGTAACCGACCTGAATGTTCGTGATACTATAAATATAAGTCATATGCTTACAGGTGCCAACAGTAATATAGATATGCACTACACCGTAAAAAGCGAATGCGGAGAAAGCATAAGAAAGGTAACAGTAGACAATAAAAGCAGCGGCAAGGGAGCTGAAACAAATTTAAACAGCGACCAAAGCTACACCTCAACCGTAAACGGCGGCAATTTTATTTTCAGCTACAGTGCCACCGAGGCTAACCCTCCGGGGGTTGCGGTGTATTGCGTAATTTGCGGTGCAATAGTCATACCGGCTCTGCTGATAATCACCCTGCTGTTCAGGCATAACCAAAGGCTGAAATACAAAGAGGCAATGAAACAGCTGGCGGCGGTTAAAAACAAAGGTCAAAGAAATCAGGAGGATACAGACAGCAGTGAAGCTGTCGATAATAATGACAGTATAAATGATGATTTTTTTAATTTATAAATAAGAACAGGAGAAATGAAAAAATGTACAAATATGCAGTGTTTGATTTAGACGGAACATTGGCAAATACATTGGAGGATTTAGCCAACGCAGTTAATTATGCACTTGAGAAAAACGGTTACAAAGCATATCCTGTTGAGGCATATAAACAAATGGTAGGCTCCGGAATTGTAAATTTAGTGAAAAAGGCCTCCGGCAGTGAAGATGAGAATGTAATAAAAACGCTAAAGACAGATTTTGACTGCTATTACAGCAGGCATACGGTAGATAAAACCTGCCGCTACAGCGGCGGCAGTGAAATGCTGAAAAAGCTGCAAAAGCACGGGGTAACGCTTGCAGTGCTTTCAAACAAGCCCGACGCATTTGTTGAAAGTATACTGGGCAAGCTGTTTCCGGACATTTCCTTTGCAAAGGCGTGGGGAAAAAAAGAGGGCTTTGACATAAAGCCAAACCCTGCATCGCTGAATGCTATGCTTAAAGAGCTGAACGCTGACAAATCACAGGTTGTTTATGTAGGTGACAGTAATGTTGATGTGTTTACTGCACAAAACGGACAGGTTGGATTTATAGGCTGTGCGTGGGGCTTTAGGGGCGAACAGGAGCTTTTGGAGGCAGGAGCTGTAAATGTAGCCCGCACCTGCGGACAGCTGGCGGATATGATTTTGGCATAATACTTAAAAAGCAAGTAAATAAAAGCATGGTATATTCCTTAATAAATTTATGGCTTGCAACATTTTTACGGCAGGAGTAATCGAGTTGAATAAAATTAATTATCAAAAAATACTTGACGAAGAAATTGAAAAAATTAAAAAGGCCGGTGCTGTGCCAACGCTTCTGCTGCATAGCTGCTGTGCTCCCTGCAGCAGCTATGTAATAGAATATCTGTCGGATTATTTTAATATAACCGTGTTTTATTATAACCCAAATATCTCTTTGGAAAGGGAATATCGCTACAGGGCGTCCGAGCAAAAAAGACTTATTGAAAGTATGCCTGTTAAAAATAAGGTCAGCTTTCTGGAGGGGGAGTACAGGCCTGCCGACTTTTTTGCAGCCTGTAAGGGAATGGAGGCTTGTCCCGAGGGTGGCGAACGGTGCGAAAAATGCTTTAGGCTAAGACTGGAGGAAACTGCCTGTCAGGCAAAGGCACGGGGCTTTGATTATTTTTCTACCACGCTTACAATCAGTCCCTTGAAAAATGCACAGCTTATAAATAAAATCGGTGAGGATATTTCCCTTGAAAACGGTGTAAAATTCTTATTCAGCGACTTTAAAAAGAAAAACGGATATAAACGCTCGATAATACTGTCAAAGGAGTATAGCCTTTACCGTCAGAATTATTGCGGCTGTATATATTCCAAAAGAGAGAGCGAGCTAAAAAGCAGCAGTATGCAGTGAACGGTGCATACTGCTGCTTTTGTATAATTTAATAATAAAACTATATAATAATAAAAGAATTTTTAAAATGAACCTATCAGCGTAAGAAGCCCTGCCACTTGGAAAAATCAGGATGTTTAAATGCATATGAAATAATTTCAAGATAATTTGGTATAAAATGTATATAAAATTGTTTATACGAAATAAAAATAATTAAAGTTATTGCATAAATACAGGTTTTTATTGCTTTTGCTTATAAAGTTATTAGTGGATTTGTGTAAAATATAAAATTTAATAGCATTATAAAAAAAGTTGCGAATTTGTATTGAAAACAAAAATGTGAAGTGGTAAAATGACAATCAAGAGGTGGCAATGGTTAAAATAAATGTATATTTTTAACAAAGCGCTTCAAAATAAGAATTGAGAAAAATTTTTTTGAGAAGAAAAGGAGAAAGGTTCGATGAACAAAATAACAAAATTTGCTGCAGTGTTTATGGCTTTATGTGTTAGTGCATCAGCTATGGCTTTGGCAGGATGCGAGCAGGAAGCAGGCGGCGGTACAGATAATACCTCTAAGCTTAACAGCTCGTCAAAGATTGATACATCAGGTGTAAAGGAAATCTATTACTTAAACTTCAAGCCGGAAATTTCCGATAAGTATGAGGCAATTGCAAAGCAGTACGAGAAAGAAACAGGCATTAAGGTTAAGGTTTCTACAGCTGCTTCCGGTGAGTATGAAAAAACACTTTCAACTCAGATGGCCAACGCCGACACAGCACCTACTATTTTCCAGATAAACGGCCCTGTAGGCTATGAAAGCTGGAAGGACTATTGTGCAGACCTAAGCGGTACAGATTTTTATGCTAATCTTTCAGATAAGAGCCTTGCTATTAAGAATGGCGACGGTGTTTACGGTGTGCCGTATGCTGTTGAGGGCTATGGTATTATTTATAATAACGCTATTATGGATAAGTACTTTAAGTCAAGCAAGAAGTCAACCGACTATAAGGATATGAGCGAAATCAACAACTTCAAGAAGCTAAAGGAAGTTGTTGAGGATATGACTAAGATTAAGGACGAGCTTGGAATTAAGGGTGTGTTTGGTTCTACATCACTTAAAAAGGGCGACGACTGGAGATGGCAGACTCACCTAATGGATTTGCCATTGTATTATGAGATGAAGGACGGCAAGACCAGTACCATAACAAAGTGTCTGGACGCTAAAGAGATCGAGTTTAAATATGCCGACAACTTCAAGGGCATATTCGACCTATATACAAACAATTCCTGCACAGAAAAGAATCAGCTGGGTTCTAAGACTGTTGACGAATCAATGAGTGAGTTTGCACTTGGCAATGTAGCTATGATTCAGAACGGTAACTGGGGCTGGGATCCTATTTCAAAGACAAAGGGTAATGTTGTTAAGGAAGACGACATTAAATATTTGCCTATCTACACAGGTGTTGACGGTGAAGAAAGCCAGGGCTTGTGCGTAGGTACAGAGAACTATTTTGCTGTTAACAGCAAGGTTGATCCTGCAAAGCAGCAGGCTTCAGTAGACTTCCTAGAGTGGCTGTTCTCATCAGAATACGGCAAGAAGGCTGTAGTAAAAGATCTTGGATTTATTGCTCCGTTCACTACATTCTCAGAGAACGAGCGTCCGGAAAACCCATTGGCAAAGGAAGTTCTTGCTTGGATGGAGAAGGACGGCGTATCATCAGTTGAGTGGACATTCCAGGGTATACCAAGTGAGCATTGGAAGGAAGATTTCGGTGCAAGCCTGCTTGAGTATGTTCAGGGACAGAAAGAGTGGAACAAGGTTGTTGATGACGCCAAGTCATCTTGGAAGACCGAGGTTAGCTTAAAGGCTGAGTAATTTGCTGAAGGTAGAATGATTAAAGGATAATTGTATGGTTCTCCCGTGCCCCCAAGGGTGCGGGAGAAATGTTTCTACAGACTGTTTTAAGCTGCTTTAAAGTAAACCCCTTTGGCTGTTAATTAAACAACCCCTACAGCTTTGCCAAGCAGTCGGAATTAAGGAGGACTATTTATGCAAAAATCCATAAAACGCTGGTTTCCGGTATTTATACTTCCAACCGTAATAGCGTTTATAATATCTTTTTTGGCCCCTTTTGCTATGGGCATTTACTTATCATTTACAAAATTTACAACAATAACAGATGCTAAGTTCGTAGGCTTTAGTAACTATATAAAAGCATTTAGCGATTCGGGCTTTGTTGATGCACTGTGGTTTACGGTGAAGTTTACAATAGTTTCCGTTATAACTATAAATGTAATAGCATTTTTGCTTGCTATGCTTTTAACCAAAGGCCTAAAGGGAACTAACGGCTTTAGAACAATATTCTTTATGCCAAACCTAATCGGCGGTATTGTTTTAGGCTATATCTGGCTTATGATTATAAACGGCGTACTGTCGTTTGCAGGCTTGTCAATAACATATGACGCCTCATATGGCTTCTGGGGCTTAGTAATACTAATGAACTGGCAGCTAATAGGCTATATGATGATTATCTATATTGCCGGTATACAAAATGTATCGCCGGACTTGCTGGAGGCAGCCGACATAGACGGTGCAACAAGCTTCCAAAAGCTTATTAAAATAACAATTCCTCAGGTAATGCCGTCAGTAACAATATGCACATTCCTGACATTAACAAATTCCTTTAAGCTGTTTGACCAGAACCTTGCACTTACTGCAGGTGCTCCGGGCAGACAAACACAGATGCTTGCGTTGGATATTTACAACACCTTCTACGGCAGAGTAGGCTACCAGGGGGTAGGTCAGGCAAAAGCGGTTGTTTTCTTTATAATAGTTGCGGCTATAGCATTAACACAGCTGTACCTGACCAAGCGTAAGGAGGTTGAAAGCTAATGGCAGACAATACTCAAAATATTAATATCCCTGTTCAAAAGCCGGTAGTCGGTGAAAAACCGGCAGGCAATCATCAGCCGGGCGGCATAAAAAAGGTGTCCGCCGGTAATCAGACCAAAGAGAAGAAGAAAGAGCCAAAAAGAAAAATGAAGGCAAAGGATATACCTTTTATTATTATTCTTACGGTGATGGCGGCAATGTTTATTGCACCTATACTTTTGGTAATAATGAACTCCTTTAAGGCAAAGAATTATTTGGGAACAGAGCCGTTTGCCTTTCCTAATGCCCAGTCCTTTGTAGGCTTTGACAACTATATTGAGGGCGCACAAAAGATTGGATTTTTTCCGGCGTTTTTAACCTCGGTATTTATAACAGTGTTTGCAGTGCTTCTCATAGTTTTGTGCACATCTATGTGTGCATGGTTTATTGTTCGTGTTAAAAAGTGGTACTCAAAGCTTTTGTATCTGCTTTGTGCGTTTTCAATGATTGTGCCTTTCCAAATGGTAATGTACCCAATGTCACAAATTGCCGCACAGCTTCACTTAAACAATATGGTTGGTATTATATTTGTTTACTTGGGCTTTGGTGCCGGCTTAGCAGTATTTATGTTTGTTGGCTTTGTTAAAAGCGTGCCTCTTGAAATAGAAGAAGCGGCTATGATAGACGGCTGCGGTGCACTGAGAACATATTTCTTGGTAGTATTCCCTATACTAAAGCCTACAGCCATTACAGTAGCAATTCTTGACGCAATGTGGATATGGAACGACTACCTGCTTCCGTATTTGCTTTTAAACGCAACAGACACAAAGACATTGCCAATGGCAATTCAGTATCTAAGAGGCGGATACGGCTCAATAGATATGGCAAATATGATGGCTATGATTGTGCTTTCTATTATTCCTATAGTAGTATTCTACTTGATATGTCAAAAGTACATTATCAAGGGAATTGTAGCCGGAGCAGTCAAAGGCTAATCCTAACCGTAACAACAAGGTCGGTGCTTTTAAATGCACCGACCTTGATTTTTTGTTCCTTTTCAAGCTAAGCAGTCCCTTTGCGTAAGCCTAAGTGCGTAGCTGCTATTGAATAGCAGGACTCTGAATATAAAAAATGAGCAGCTGCAGTGTTTGCAGCTGCTCATTTCTATTTTTTTGCAGAAATATTATTGCGGCTTTAGTGCTCTTTTCAGCCATACATCCGCAAAGTCCATTGCCATATACAGCCCGTTCTTTTCGGTAGCTCTTACTACCTGCTTCCTTGGGCTGATTTCCTGCGAAGTACTCATAAGCTGAATGCTTACTTTATCGGCCACCTCAAGGTCTTTAACTGTTTTTTTGGTTTTGATTTTAATGCGAACAACATAAGGGTCGCTCATACTACCATAGTAAAGAACATCTCCGCTTCTAACAAGCGGTTTATTTTTATACATAAAAAATTGATTTTTTGCCATATAAATATCCTCCATTCATCTGTGTTATAGTTTATTCATTCAAAGGTAAAGCAACAGTCTGCACTGCAGCAAGACTTGCCCATTAAATCAGTAGAAATAATTATAGCATTATTTCTACATTTAGTAAAGTAAATTTAGTTATAATTTGTCATATGCAAATGTTATATTTTTATTAACATAATTCTTACTCTTGCCTGCGTATAAATTTACGGAGGTGAGTGCGGTGAAGAAAACAATATATTTTATTTTTATAATATCGCTTTTTTTGTTGCTTTGCGGTTGTACTCAAAGGCAGATAGTATCAGTTCCCGATGAGCTTACGGCGTACAGTTGGGAAAAAAGCGACAAATTCGGCAAGGAAATAAGGCTGTCATTTGAAGAAGGCTGTGCAGCGTTAACCATAAAATCGGCTGATAAATCCTACAAAATCCAGGGTAATGCCATTATAGATAATAACAGCATAGAGATATTTGACGACAGCTTGAAAAGTACTTTTTCGTTTAAATACAATTTGTACGGTGATAAAATAAAGCTTAAATATAATGATAATACAATAGAATTGGATAAATCTGCTGTACAAAGTAAATAAAGAGCTATAACTATTTTGTAATTAATTACGAAATTTTGTAATTAATTTGAAATTTTTAATTTTATCAGCTATAATAACAAAGTATGTGATATGTATATATTCATAATGAACAGAAAAAATAAAGGGTGAGAAAATGCAGAAATATTCAAAATATGCAAAAATCGCACTGGTTACGGTAATCTCCTTGACGCTTGCGACGATTGTACAGAGTGCAGGCGTAGGCAAGCTGAATTCCAATACAGATATGGTACGACCAAGGTCGTACAGCAGTGTTGAGGAGGCGTCTTCAAAAAGTCTTAAAAAGACTGCCAAGGCAACAGAAAATGCAACAGAAAAAGCAACCAAGAAGGCTGCTGCAAAGACTAAAGCAAAGGCTAAGGTAAAGGCAACGGAAAAAGCAACAGAAAAGCCTACAGAAAAGACTGCTAAAAAAGCAAAGACGCAGGCAAAAGCAAAGGCAAAAACGACGGCTACGGAAAAGGCGACAGAAAAGCCTACGGCGGCTCCTACAGAAGCACCTACACAGCTTGTGACAGAGGCACCTACGGTATCTGCTACAGAGGTCTACACCATTCCTACAGAGCTGCCTACAGAATGGTCACAGGAGCTGCAGAACAACTATGACGCACAGTACAACGCCGGATATCTTGTTGCGATAGATAACCCTGACTACACATACCAAACAGGTCAGGTTATTTTAAGCAAGGAGGACAAGGAGCTGGCTTGCCAAATAGTATACGGCGAAGCAGGCGGCGAGGGCTTTGAGGGCTGCTGCCTGGTAGCACAGTGCCTAAAGGACTCTATGGTGTTTTTAGGGTACAACTCTATTGCAGATGTGCGGAAGTACTGCCGCTATGACGGCTGGCAGAAAAACTACAGCGAAACTGCAAGGCAGGCTGTAGAGTACATATTTGACCAAAACAGAAGTGCTGTAGCCCACCGGCTTTTATTCTTTTATGCACCGAACCTTTGTAAAAGCGATTGGCACGAAAGCCAGTATTTTGTTTTGCAAAGAGGCAACAGCAGATTTTTTGATATGTATTAACCCCTTTTTTAAAATATTACAGTAGATAATTTTAGTTCTTACAGGCTTGGAAAATCGACAACCGAGCCTGTAATTTTTTTGTTAAATCTATGTGAATTATTTCACTTAAATTTCACATACAAAGAACATAATCTTCATACGGTTTAGGTATTCTAGATTACAATGTAGTTATTGCGGAATTTTGTAGAATTTTCTGTAATACTGCAATGGGTATTATATTAATTTTTAGGTTAATTAGCGTACCCCACATTAAATTATATTTATAATGCGAGGGAAAATTATGGACATTTTTGCCGTTCTGACTCTTTTGGGCGGACTTGCACTGTTCCTGTATGGTATGAACACAATGGGGGACGGTCTTGAAAAGCTCTCCGGCGGCAGGCTGGAGCAAATGCTTGAAAAGCTTACTAACAGCACCTTTAAGGGCTTTATGGTTGGTATGCTTGTTACAGCCGTAATACAGTCGTCTTCGGCTACTACGGTAATGGTAGTTGGCTTTGTAAATTCCGGTATCATGAAGCTTTCAAGGGCAATAGGCGTAATTATGGGTGCCAATGTAGGTACAACCATTACAGCGTGGATATTAAGCTTAACAGGTATAAGCGGTGACAGCTTCCTGCTGAAAATGCTTCAGCCTACCAGCTTTTCGCCGATATTGGCTGTTATAGGTATTATATTTATTATGTTCTGCAAAAGCCAAAAGAAAAAGGACATTGGTACAATACTGGTTGGCTTTGCAATACTGATGTTCGGTATGAGCAGTATGAGCAGTGCCGTAGAACCTTTGGCAGAAATTCCTGAATTCAGAGAGCTTCTTCTAATGTTCTCAAACCCATTGTTTGGTATACTTGCGGGTATGGTGCTTACAGCAATTATTCAAAGCTCGTCGGCATCTGTGGGTATTTTGCAGGCTTTATCTGTAACAGGAAGCATAACCTACGCAAGTGCTATACCTATAATTATGGGACAAAATATAGGTACCTGCGTAACCGCACTTTTGTCATGTATAGGTGCTAAAAAGAATGCTAAGCGTGCCGCCTTTGTTCACTTATATTTTAACATAATAGGCTCCGTTGTTTTGCTTGTATTGTTCTATACATTAAACGCATTTTTACATTTTACATTCTTAGACGATGCCGTAAATCCTGCAAGCATTGCTATAGTACATTCAATATTTAACATTGCGGCTACTGCACTGCTGCTGCCGTTTAACAAGGTTCTTGAAAAGCTTGCGTGTCTTACAATCAGAGATAAAGACGAGGACAACGGCACACCGTTTATTGATGAGCGTTTCTTAAATACACCGGCTGTTGCAACTGCACAGTGTGTTACAATGTGCAACAAAATGGCTGTGCTTTCAGAGCAAACCATTACAGACGCCTGTTCACTGCTTGCAAAATACAGGCCTGAGCTTGAAGCAAGTATAATAGACAACGAAAAGCTTATAGATACCTACGAGGATGTTTTGGGAACATATCTGGTTAAGCTAAGCAGTAAAAGCTTAACAACCGATGACAGTGCAGAAACCTCAAAAATGCTGCATTCTATAGGCGACTTTGAGAGAATAAGCGACCACGCAGTAAACATACAGGAATCGGTTAAGGAAATGCACGAGAAAAAAATATTCTTCTCTGAAAACGCTATAAATGAGATAGATGTTTTAATATGTGCCCTTATAGAAATTGTTGACAATACAACCAAGGCATATACTAAAAACGACATTGAACTTGCAAAAAGAATAGAACCACTTGAGCAGGTTATAGACAAGCTTGTAAATGAGCTTAAACTGCGCCATGTTAAGCGTTTGCGTGACGGCAAGTGTACAATAGAGCTGGGCTTTATATTCTCTGATTTGCTTACATCTATTGAGCGTATAAGCGACCACTGCTCAAACATTGCAGTATGTATGATACAGCTTGAAGAGGAAAGCTTTGAAACCCACGAATATTTGTATGAGGTAAAGCATGATGATGAAGGTTCGTTTAAAAATGAGTACAAGGAGTACCGCAGTAAGTATGTTTTACCGTAAGCAACCGGTTAAGCTGTTTGCATAGCAGTTAATAAACAAAACTAATTTAAAGTGTAAACTTATAATCCCCTTAGGACAGATACTTGAAAAATCAAGACTGTACTAAGGGGATTATTTTGTAAAAATTACAGGGTAAAAAATATTTATTTTTACGGCTGTGCCCAAATGTTTATCGCAGGGGTATATAAGCTATTGTAAGATTACGACAATAAAAAAGGTGCGGTGGAAAAGTCCACAGCACCTTATATTTTATGGGAAAGCCTACGGTTCACCGGCTGTAGGCTGTTAATTTAACAGCCAATGTGTTTGTTAATATGTCAAGATTATTAGTGTACAGCCAGGGCAAAGTACAAAAGTACCGCAACGCCCAGTACAATTCTGTACCAGCCAAATACCTTGAAGTCGTGGCGCTTAATGTATTTAAGCAGGAATTTAATAACCACTATAGATACTAAAAATGCCACAACAAATCCTATAACCAGTATAACAAGCTCTTGAGCTGTAAAATTAAAGCCAAACTTAACCAGCTTTAGCAGGCTTGCACCTGCCATAACAGGTATAGCCAAGAAGAATGTAAACTCTGCCGCAACTGTTCGTGATACGCCAATAAGCAATGCGCCTACTATTGTAGCTCCTGAGCGTGATACTCCCGGGAAGACAGCCGCCAACAGCTGAAACAGACCTATTATAATAACCAGCTTATAGGTTAAATCGTTTAAGCCGGTTACCTTTGGCGTACGGCTTTTATTCCAGTTTTCAACTACAATAAAGGCAACACCAAATACTATAAGGGCAATGGCAACTACCACATAGTTGTAAAGGTAGGTTTCTAAGAAATCATTAAGCAAAAGCCCCACTATAGCCGCAGGTATGCAGGCAACAAGTATTTTGCCCCACAGTGAGAGAATGTCGGTTTTAACAAGCTTTTTTATTCCCGTACTTCCCGAGCCGTTGTTTAGGGTAAAGGGCCATATCTGCTTCCAGAAAATAACCACAACCGCCAAAATGGCACCCAGCTGTATAACAACCTCGAACATATTCCAAAATTCTGCAGAAACCTTTAGGGGAATAAATTCGTTCAGCAAAATCATATGTCCGGTACTGCTTATAGGCAGCCACTCGGTTATACCCTCTACCACACCAAACAGGGCCGCCTTTAAATATTCAATTATAGCCGAAATATCCATTTAAAAAGCTCCTCCGGTTAGTTTTCGTATCTCCACTTTATGCCGTTGGGAGTATCCTCTACTACAATATGGAGGGCCTTCAGACGGTCACGAATTTCATCGGCTGTGGCCCAGTCCTTATTTTTTCTTGCCTGTGTTCTCTTTTCAATAAGGGCGTCAATTTCTGCGTCTGCCGTACTGCTTTCTGTGTTTTGCTGTTTCTCACCGGAAAGCAGGTCAAGAGAAAGCACCTTGTCGTACTCTGAAAGTACATAGCGTTTTGTCGCACCGTTTATGTCTGCCTTTAGCACATCGTACACAGCTGTTAAGCCCAAGGAGGTGTTAAGGTCATTGTCCATAGCCTCTTTAAATTTGTCAATATAAGGCTCTGCCTGTTCTTTGTCAACCTCTGTGTCGTTGTCAAGTGTGGCAATTTTCTTTATCAGCTTGTCGTATGCCTTTGCGGTATTGTCAAGGCTGTCATAAGAGAAGGTAAGAGGCTTGCGGTAGTGCGACTGCAGGCAGAACATACGGTAAACCAGTGGATTGTAGCCCTTTTGTTCAAGCAAAGAAACTGTCAGGAAGTCACCCTTTGACTTGCTCATTTTGCCTCTTGCGTCATTCAGATGCAATACATGGAACCAGTAGTTACACCATTTATGACCTAAAAACGCTTCACTTTGTGCAATTTCATTTGTGTGGTGCGGAAATGCATTGTCAATGCCGCCGCAGTGAATGTCCAAATGCTCGCCTAAATGCTTTATGCTTATGGCAGAGCACTCTATATGCCAGCCCGGATAACCGTAACCCCATGGGCTGTGCCACTTTAGCTCCTGATCTTCAAATTTAGACTTTGTAAACCACAGCACAAAGTCGGCCTTGTTGCGCTTGTTTTCATCTTCTTCTACACTGTCACGAACGCCTATGGCTAAATCCTCTTCCGTTTGGTTGCCAAACACATAGTAGCTGTCAAGCTTTGAGGTGTCAAAGTAAACATTTCCGCCGGCTTGGTATGCATAGCCCTTTTCAAGCAAAACAGAAACCATATTTATAAAGTCGTCAATGCAGTTTGTAGCAGGCTCTACTACATCGGGAGTTTTAATATTCAGCTTTGCGCAGTCGGCAAAGAAGGCGTCTGTATAAAACTTAGCTATTTCCAGCACGGTTTTATGCTCCCTTTTAGCACCGGCAAGCATTTTGTCTTCGCCTGTGTCGGCGTCGCTTGAAAGGTGGCCTACATCCGTAATGTTCATTACCCTTTTAACATCGTAGCCCGAAAATCTTAAATACTTTTCAAGCACATCCTCCATTATATAGGTACGCAAATTACCTATATGCGCATAGTGGTAAACGGTAGGGCCGCAGGTGTACATACGCACCTTGCCCGGCTCGTAGGGTACAAACTCCTGCTTTTTCTGTCCTAAAGTGTTGTAAAGCTCCATAATATTCCTCCAACCTTTAAACAGGCCCGTATATTAAATGCCACAAATGTAAACATTTTACACAGCCCACGCACTGTATATTACGGTACTGTTTAAATTTTTATTTATAAAATTAAAAAGCCTCCGTCCCGACAAAGGGACGAAGACTGTAAGCTTTCTCCGTGGTTCCACCCAAATTCGGCTTTCGCCGCACTTGCTGTCATATAACGGTGACAACCGCACAGCCATTTCCTGCCGTGTGCTGTAAGGGTGCATTCACAGCCTGCAGTAATAAGCCGCTTTCAGCATACACGGCTCTCTCTGAAAAACTGCCACAACTGCTACTACTTCCTACAATAGCATTTGCAATATTTACTGGGTTAATTATATCTCATATTATATAAATTTTAAAGTAAAATATTCAAAATATTTACTTGGCATTTTTGTATAAATCAGCATTATCCTTTAGATACACTATGCCGGATATAATAGTAAAAATAACCGATACCCACACAACTACATTGGTTATAATACCAAAGCTGTCTGATACCTCTGCCGAAAAGCCCCCAAGCTTAAGTACAATTTGCAGTACCAAAGCAACAATTACCGCTACAATTTGGCTTACTGTTTTGGCTTTGCCCCACATATTGGCGGCTACTACTTTTCCCTTTGACGCAGCCACAAGCCGTACAGATGTTACGGCGAATTCTCTGAATAGCACAATTATAACCGGTACAGCACCAATAAGTCCTGTTTGTATAAAACAGCAAAAGGCGGAGATTATAAGTATTTTGTCTGCCAATGGGTCTGCGAATTTTCCGAAATCAGTAACCATATTGTGCTTGCGTGCATAGTGACCGTCGAAAAAATCGGTAATTGAAGCGGCTATAAACACCACCAAAGCAAAAACAGGGCTTAGGGGAATAGCGTCTACCAATAAAAACAGCACAAAAAACGGCACAAGTATTATTCTTAACAGCGTAAGTTTGTTAGGAAGATTCAAAAATAATCACTCTCCTATGTATATTATACCATTGTGCCTATAGGGTCACAGTCAAGGTAATCATCAATAGCTACCATTACAAAGTCGCCTATTGCCGGCTTTTTGCCGTCCTCTGTATTAAAGAACACCTTTCCGTCAACATCCGGAGAGTCTGCCATAGACCTGCCAAAGTAGCAGTTTGCGTACTTGTCGTAGCCTTCGCAGACAACCTCTATTTCTTTACCTATAAGGCTTTTGCAGTATTCCTCCATTATAGGCATTTGCTGCTCCATAATTATTTCAGCACGCTTTTGCTTAATTTCCTCGTCTATCTGGTTTTCAAAGCTTGCCGCCGGAGTGTCCTCCTCTTGAGAATACGCAAAGCAGCCCAGTCTTTGGAACTTCATTTCATTTACAAACTCAGAAAGCTCTGTAAACTCCTCCTCGGTTTCGCCCGGAAATCCGCAAATAAGTGTGGTACGCAGCACAATATCCGGAATTTTTGCCCTTAGCTTGTTAATAACATTTACTATGGTTTCCTTGTTGCCACGCCTGTTCATTGACTTTAGCACTCTGTCGTTGCAGTGCTGAAGCGGAATATCCATATAATTAAGCACCTTATCCTGCCTTGCTATGCAGTCTATAAGCCGGTCTGTAATTTCGTCAGGGTAGCAGTAAAGCAGTCTTATCCACTTTAAGCCCTCTATTTTGCACAGTTCGTCCAGCAGTGCAGCCAGTCTGAATTCGCCATACAAATCAATACCATAGCGTGTTGTGTCCTGGGCTATTAAAATAAGCTCCTTTACGCCCTTTGCAGCAAGCTCCTTTGCCTCTGCCACAACAGACTCCTGCGGGCGGCTGCGGAACTTTCCTCTTATAAGAGGAATTGCACAGAAGGTGCACCTGTTGTCACAGCCGTCACCTAATTTTAGGTAAGCATAGTGCGGCGGTGTGCTTTGTATTCTGCCGCCCTCAAGCTGTGCACACATTTTGCTTGGGTAAAGCTCTGTTTCTTCGCCGTGCAGACACTTAGCCACAACCTCGGCAATGTCCTCGTTGCCGCCTATGCCCACTACTGCGTCTACCTCGTAAAGCTGTTCCTTTACGGCGTGACGATATCTTTCAGCCAAACAGCCTGTAACAATAATGCCCTTTATGCGGCCATCTTGCTTTAGTTTGCCCAGCTCAATAATTTCGTTTATGCTTTCCTGCTTGGCAGACTCTATAAAGCCGCAGGTGTTTACAATAACCACATCTGCCATTGCAGGGTCTGCCACAATTTTATATCCGCACTGTCTAAGTGTAAACAGCATCATTTCCGCATCTACCTGGTTTTTTGCACATCCCAGGCTTACAATGCCTATTCTTTCATTCATAGCCTATTCCTCTTTGTAAAGTTATTTGTTTTAACATATATATGCTAATTCTAACACATAATATAACTTTTGTCACTATTACGCCAAAGTTATATTATGGGATTTATGCATTGGGTAAGGTTTATTTTCCTTACCGTTATCAGAGCTGATTTAACGGCGGATACTCTATGCCTATGGTGAGTATCCGCCGTTTATTTTAATTAAAAACTCTTTATAAAACCGGTGTGCGTTTGGTTTATTCGGAATCAAGCTTAAGCACAGCCATAAATGCGTCCTGCGGCACCTCTACGCTGCCCAACTGCCGCATTCTCTTTTTACCCTCCTTCTGCTTTTCAAGCAGCTTTTTCTTACGGGTAATGTCGCCGCCGTAGCACTTTGCGAGTACGTCCTTACGCATAGCCTTTACAGTTTCACGAGCTATGATTTTTCCGCCTATGCACGCCTGAATAGGTACCTCGAAAAGCTGTCTCGGAATTTTCTCCTTTAGCTTTTCGGTCATTTTTCTTGCACGGGTGTAGGCCTTATCAGCATGAATAATAAAGGATAGTGCGTCTACAATCTCGCCGTTCAGCATAATGTCCAGCTTAACAAGCTTGCTCTCGGCATAGCCTGCCAGCTCATAGTCAAAGGAGGCATAGCCACGGGTGCGTGACTTTAAGGTGTCGAAAAAGTCATACACAATTTCTGCCAACGGCAAAAGGTAGTGAATATCTACCCTGTCATTGTCAATATAGGTCATATCCTTAAATATGCCACGCCTGTCCTGGCACAGCTCCATAATGTTTCCTACATATTCGGCAGGGGCATAAATGTGAGCGTTTGTCATAGGCTCCTCTGCCTTTGCAATAAGTGCAGGGTCGGGGTAGTTTGTAGGGTTGTCTATCATTTCTACAGTGCCGTCTGTTTTGGTTATTCTGAAAATAACGCTTGGTGCTGTAGTAACAAGGTCAAGGTTGTACTCACGCTCAAGCCTTTCCTGTATAATTTCCATATGCAGCAGGCCCAAAAAGCCGCACCTAAAGCCAAAGCCCAGTGCAACCGAGGTTTCAGGTTCAAAGGAAAGTGAAGCGTCGTTAAGCTTTAGCTTTTCAAGAGCGTCACGCAGGTCTGTGTACTTAGCACCGTCGGCAGGGTAAACACCGCAGAATACCATTGACTGTACCTCACGGTAGCCCGGCAGTGGCTCTGATGCAGGGTTGTTTGCCAGTGTAACGGTGTCGCCAACCTTTGCGTCCTGTACGCTTTTAATTGCGGCGGCAATGTAGCCGACCTCGCCGGCACAAAGCTCCTTTGCAGGCTCCAGTGAGGTAGCACGCATATAGCCCAGCTCTACTACCGTAAACGCCGCACCCGTAGCCATTAGCTTTATTTCGTCGCCAACCCTTACCGTACCGTCCTTTATCCTTATATAAATAATTACGCCCTTGTAAGCGTCATAGTAGGAGTCAAAAATAAGTGCCTGCAAAGGCTTGCTGTCGTCACCCTGTGGTGCAGGAATGTCAGACACTATTTTTTCCATAACCTGGTGAATGTTAATGCCGGCCTTTGCGGAAACCTCCGGAGCGTCCTCGGCAGGTATGCCTATAACATCTTCAATTTCCGCCTTTACACGCTTTGGGTCGGCACTGGGCAGGTCAATTTTATTTACAACAGGTACAATCTCAAGTCCGCTGTCAACTGCCAAATATGTATTGGCAAGTGTTTGTGCCTCTATACCCTGTGAAGCGTCAACAACAAGCACAGCACCCTCGCAGGCCGCCAATGAACGGGAAACCTCGTAGTTAAAGTCAACATGTCCCGGTGTATCTATAAGGTTAAACACATAGCTTTTGCCGTCGTCTGCCTTGTACACCAATGTTACGGCGTGTGCCTTAATGGTTATGCCACGCTCACGCTCCAGCTCCATATTGTCAAGCAGCTGGTCTTCCATTTCTCTTAGGGCAACCGACTCTGTCTGCTCAAGTATTCTGTCTGCCAGGGTGCTTTTGCCGTGGTCAATATGTGCAATAATACTAAAATTTCTTATTAATTCCTTTGGATAAGACATTATTTATATCTCACCTTTCGTTTTATTTTTATTTTTGGTATTTGTTTTATTTTCAGCCTTAAATGCCGACGGGCAAAAGCCTTGCATACAGCAAATGCTGCACTTGGGGCTTCTTGCTGTACAGACCGCTCTGCCGTGCAGAACTATTCTGTGGCAAAAATCGTTTGATTCCTCAGGGGGTAAAAGCTCCCTTAAAATTTTTTCTATTTTTGCTGCGTCCTTTATGCTGTGGAAGCCCAGCCGTGAGGTTATTCTTATACAGTGGGTGTCCACTACAACAGCAGGCTTGTTAAAAATATCGCCTACTACAAGGTTGGCGGTTTTTCGGCCTACACCCGGCAGTGTTACAAGCTGTTCTACAGTGTCCGGTACATTACCGCCGAACTTGTCACGCAGGGCGGCGCACATAGCCACAATGTCTTTTGCTTTGGTTTTGTAAAGTCCGCAGCTTTTTATAAGCTGCTGTACATCTTCTACATTTGCCTGTGCAAAGTCGTCAACCGTTTTGTAGGTGTCAAAAAGCTTTGGCGTAACCATATTTACCCTTGCGTCTGTACATTGTGCCGCCAGTCTTGTAGCTATAAGCAGCTGTAATGGCTGGGTATAAACAAGTGAACATACAGCGTCGGGATATTCTTTTTTCAGGGCGTCTACCGCCGCCAAGGCACGCTCTTTGTCTGTCATTGGGGCACTACCTCCGTTATAAATGCCGCTTTGCCTTGCAGCTTAAACAGCGGCAATGTATACTCTAAACTATATTACCATAAATAATAATTTTTGTCAGCACCAAATTATTTATAAATTTGCCTGTGGGTACAGTACGATTTACCATATGATTACATAAAAAGCTACAAAATTTCCCATAAAGTGTAAAGCTTATTAAAAAACTGTAGTTGTTTTACAAATTTTTTATGTTATAATTAGACTTGTGTTTTAGATTTATAATCCGGAGAGTAAACCTATGTATAAAAATTATTTGTTCGACCTGTACGGAACACTTGTTGATATTAACACAAACGAGTGGAAAACCTACCTGTGGAGTAAAATGGCAGAGCTGTATGCCTTTGAGGGTGCAGACTACACGCCAATGCAGCTAAAAAAAGCATACGGTGTTCAGGTGGAAAAGGAAAAGCAGGCTGTTGCAAAAAATCACCCGAATTTTACGGATATTGACATACGCATTGAAAAGGTGTTTGAGGATTTGCTGAAAAATAAGGGCGTAGAGCCTCCTGCTGACTTTGGCAAATACACGGCAAAAGCGTTCAGAGCAATATCCACAAAGTATATAAAGCTGTACGACGGCGTGATCGACTTGCTTGATTCGCTTAAAAGGGCAGGCAAAAATGTATATTTGCTTACAAATGCCCAAAGGTGGTTTACAGCACCGGAGCTGAAAATGCTGGGCATTGAGGATAAGTTTGACGGCATTGTAATATCCTCAGACGAATACACCTGCAAGCCTGACAAGGCGTTTTACAATATTATTCTTGACAGATACAATCTTAATCCCAAGGAAACCATAATGATAGGCAACGACTGTGAAACAGATGTTTTGGGCTCGTACAACGCAGGGCTTGACTCGCTGTATATTCATTCCAATATATCGCCCGAGGTAAGCATAGAGCTTAAAAGCAGGTTTGCGGTTATGGACGGCGATGTTAGAAAGATTAAAGGCTTAATTTTGAAGTAATTTATTGAAAGTAATTCCTTAGTTGATTAAAGATAGAGTATTATCCAATAATAACCACAGAAAGGTGTTGATTTGATTTGAAAAAGGGCAGGGTGCCTACAGGCGTAATTATAGCGTTGGTTATTGTTTTGGTTTTAGGTTTAGGCGGTACAGGTGCTTTTTATGCACTAAGCGGCGGTACCTTTGATGCTGCCGTACTGGCAAATATTCTTACAAAGGCTACCGAGGCTCCTACGCAGGAGGCTACCAAGGCGCCTACAGAGCCGCCTACGGAGGGTATTCCGGAGCTTACCGCTAAAATTTCACAGCAGGAGCTTAGCGTTACAGAGGGCAAAACAGCCCAAATTTCCGCTGAAATAACAAACAGCAAAAAAACAGGCAATATACGCTACACCACCTCTGACGAAAATATTGCCGCTGTAAATTCACAGGGAGTAGTTACCCCTATGAGCAAGGGCGAGTGTCAGGTGGGAGCGTATGTAGAGGGCTACGACACTACCATAAAGAACTTTACCGTAAAGGTAAGCGACGACAGAGTAGACGACATTACCGCTCTTAACAGCTACCTTTACAGTCTGAAGCCTACAGAAGAATATACCTACGCAAAAACAAAAAAGGGCAAGGCGAAAATTTCCGGCTGTAAAATCGGTGACTTTAATGAAGACGGCAGCTATGAGCTTTTTATAACCTATAAGCTGTCAGAAAATTTTCAAAAGGCGAGGGTTGTTACCTATTACAACGGTACCGCCTATGTAAGTGAAACAGAAAAAAGCTACAGCGAAATTGTAAATTCCGGCTACAGCTCATATGTTGAGGAAATTTATACAGATTCACAGGGCAACTTTGACATTATTGCAGAATACAGCAAGGCAACTGCGAACTATACAGAGAAAACAACGCTGCTTTATAATACAGACGGCACCACTGCAAGCAAAAAGGCAGAGTACTACTCCAAAGAGCCGGCAAAGCTGGGGGATATGGCAAAAAAGGCCGTTTACAAAATAGACGGAAAAAAGAAAACCCGTGACAGCTACACCGCCATGTATACCTCACTGAAAACCTCACGAACACTGTTTAACGATTATGTTTCCGTTATAGAAAGGCTTTCAGAGGGCAACTACACTAAGGCAGTGCTTCCGTCCGATTTAGGTGCGGCGTATTATAACCGCATAAAGTGGACAAGCAGTGACTCTGCCGTGGCTACCGTAAGCAGCAGCGGTATAATAACAGGTGAAGGCAAGGCAGGAAGTTGCAACATTACAGGCGTTATTTCGGGCCTTGAGGGTACCTTCTGCCGAATGAGTATAGAGGTTTCAGATGTTTCAGACGAGTTTGCAAGCTACATTGAAAGCATTAAGGACGATTATATTATCGGCGAGGCAGGCAACAAAATGAAGCTGTACGGCTACTATGTAGGGGACATTGACAACGACGGCGTAACGGATTTGCTGTTGTACTACACAGGCGGCAACGGCTGTCAGCTTAATATGATGCATTTTGTAGGTACGAACCCAAGCGTGCAAACCATAAAAAGTGCCACCACCGAAAACGGCGTAAATTGTATGTTGGAGCTGTATACAGACAGTATGAGCAACAACGAAACCGTGCTGTATGTAGCAAATGTGTCAAAAAGCGGCACTAGGTTTGAAACAAGCTTTAGCTACGAAAGCTACCAAAACGGCGAATTTGTGGAAAACAGCAGTGAATATACCTTTATAAACGATACCGCCTCGGGCAAAAAGGAGTTTAAGGTCGGTGGTGAAAAGGTAGAGGAGTCAAGCTTTAACGATATGCTTAACAGATACCGCAAGCTGGGCGACTGGACTTTGATAAAGTAAAAAATAATATATAAATCAGGCTGTAAATATGCTATAATATTTACAGCCGATTTTTTATATATTCAAAAGCAGATAAACCACTTGAACATACTAAGGAGAATTATTATGCAAAAAATAAAAGGCGTTCTGTTTGATATGGACGGACTGATGATAGATACCGAAAAATGGCTGCAAAAATACTATGTACAGGCGGCAGAAAGACTGGGCTTTCCTATGAAGCCGGAGCATGTGCTTGAAATACGCAGTCTGCCGGCGGAGTACGCCGTACCAAAGCTGCAAAAGCTTGTGTGCCCCGACTTTGACTATTATGCGGTTAAAAATTTGCGAAAAATATATATGAAGGAGCATATCGAAAGGTATGGCTTAGAAAAGAAAAAAGGTCTTGACCAGCTGTTAAAATACATAAAGGAATGCGGACTGAAATGCTCTGTAGCTACCGCCACAGCTCCGGACAGAACAAGAGAATATTTGTCTAAGCTGAATATTTTGGAGTATTTTGACCAAATAGTTTGTGCCTCTATGGTTAAGCACGGCAAGCCGCAGCCGGATATTTATATTGAGGCGGCACACAGGCTTTCTCTTGAGCCTGAACAGTGTGTTGCACTTGAGGATTCTCCAAACGGTGTGCTTGCCGCAGTAAGAGCCGGCTGTGTAACCGTTATGGTGCCCGACCTGACACAGCCCGACGAAGAAACTGCCAAGATAATCTACAAAAAGGCAGACGATTTGTCACAGGTAATAGATATTATAAAGGATATAAACAATAAAGCTGATTAAAAGAGGAATTGCAATGATAAAGCTTTTGCATTTGTCAGATTTGCATATAGGTAAAATTGTAAACGAAATAAATATGCTGTCTGACCAAAAATATATACTTAACGAAATACTGGATATTATTAAAAAGGAAAAGCCAAACGGTGTGCTGATAGCCGGCGATGTTTACGACAAAAGCGTACCCTCTGCCGAGGCTGTAGAGCTTTATGACAATTTTATAACACGGCTTGCAGAGCTTGACACTGCCGTTTATATAATAAGCGGCAACCACGACTCCCCCGAAAGGCTGGGCTTTTGCAGCAGGCTTATACGCTCCGGTAATATTTTCGTTGACGCTGTATTTAACGGCAAGGCAAACAAGCATACCCTTTGTGTGAATAGCAAAAATGTAAATATTTATACACTGCCCTTTATAAAGCCTGCCAATGTAAAAGCCTTTTACAGCGGCGAAATAAACGATTATACACAGGCGGTAAAAACTGTGTTTGAAAATACTGAAATTGACAAAAATGCCGTAAACATACTTGTTGCACACCAGTTTGTAACAGGCACAGGCACAGCTGTAAGAGCCGACTCGGAAAATGTTTCGGTAGGCGGTGTAGACAATGTAGACGCCGCTGTCTTTGCCGACTTTGACTATGTAGCGTTGGGACATTTACATACAAGGCAGAGTGCTGCCCGTAATGTTGCTTACTGCGGTACTCCGCTGAAATATTCGTCCTCTGAATGCAGCGGCAAGAAGTGTGCAGTTATGGTGGAAATAGACGGCAAGGACATATCCACAAGGGAAATTCCTCTTGTGCCTATGCGTGATATGCGGATAATAAAGGGAACCCTGAGGGAGCTTACAGACGCACCCCAAGGCAACACAGACGATTATATATTTGCAGTGCTTACCGATGAGGCAGAGCCTATAGACCCTATGGGCAGTTTGCGTAGTGTGTACCCGAATATTATGTCGCTTCGTTTTGACAACAGGCGTTCTAAAAGCAATGCAGACATACAGCTTGCTAAAATAACAAACAAAACACCCGTTCAGCTTTTTGCGGAATTTTACGAAATGCAAAACAACATTGAGCTGACAAATGAGCAGGCAGACCTTGTAAAAAGCATATTTGCCTGTATGGAGGAGGAGCAATGAAGCCGGTAAATTTAACTATAAGTGCCTTTGGCCCTTATGCCGACAAAGTTAATGTGGATTTTGAAAAATTTGGCGGCAGGGGGTTATTTTTAATAACAGGAAATACCGGTGCGGGCAAAACCACTATATTTGACGCAATATGCTTTGCACTGTATGGCAGGGCAAGCGGCACAAACAGAACAGGCGATATGTTCAGAAGTGACTTTGCCAAGCCGCAGACTAAAACCTTTGTTAAGCTTGTTTTTCAGCACAACGGCAGCTTATATACAGTTGAACGCAGTCCGGAATATATTCGTCCCTCCAAAAGGGGCACAGGCGAAACCAAGCAGGCGGCAGAGGCGGTGCTTACTATGCCTACAGGTCAGGTCATAACCAAAACTACCGCCGTTACAAGGTATATAGAAAATATTCTTAGGGTTGACTACGACAGGTTTACACAGCTTGCTATGATAGCACAGGGAGATTTTCTAAAGCTTTTACTTGCCGACAGCAAAGACAGGGGAGAAATATTCAGAAATATTTTTAACACCTCTCTGTACCAAAGCTTTCAGGCAAAATTACAGGCTATGACAAAAGAGGCAGAGGACAAGACATTACAGACAAAAACTACACTAAAAGAAAATATAGCCTCTGTAAAGGCAGAGCCGCAGGTGGTTTCAAAACTGCAGGAGCTTGACCCACAGCACAGCTCTAAGGAAATAGCGGAGCTTATAAGCACAGTTATAAACCAACAGGGAGAAAGCCTTGGGCAGACGGAAAAGGAGCTTGCAGAACAAAAGGAGAAAAGGCAAAGCCTTACAGCTGTTATAACCAATGCCGAAAGGTCTAATAAACAGCTGCAGGATTTAGAAAAATCGCAGAAAAGACTGGCAGATTTAACAAAGCGGCAGCGAAGCATGGCTGACCTGAAATCAGCTACAGACACAGCCAATATGCTTTTAAAAAACATTGTCCCTGTTGACAATAACTACTCTGCCGCAAAGAAAGAACACAACGAGCAGAAGAAGAAAATTGACGGGCTTAATGAGCAGTTAAAAATTTCACAGCAGCAGCTTGAAATTGCCGCCCAACAGCTTCAAAACGCCCAACAGCAGCAGCCCAAGGCTGAAGAAACACGCACTCTTTTGGCAAAGCTTCAACAGCAGGAGGGCAGTTATGACCGCCTTGAAAGGCTTAACAGCGAAATAAATGGTATTAAAAAGAAAACGGATAGTCTTTTGGCTGACATAAAAAAGGCAGAAAGCCGCATTCAGCAAACCCAAAGGGATAAAACCACCCTTGAACAAAATATAAACTCATTGGTCGACAGCCCTGCACAGCTTGAAAGCACAAAGGCAGAACAGGCAGCTCTTGAGCAAAGGTTAAATACGCTGAATCAGCTTTTGAGCCATATGCAGGAGATTAATATAAATACAAAGCTGTACGCAAATGCGAAAAGGGAATATATGGAAACAGAACACATATACCAGCAAAGCCGCAGTAACCTAAACCAAATGGAGGATTTGTACTACCGTGGTCAGGCCGGAATATTGGCACAAAAGCTTACCGAGGGCAGCAGATGCCCTGTGTGCGGCTCTATAGTTCACCCTTTTCCGGCACAGTGCGAGGACAATGTGCCTACAAAGGAACAGCTTGACAGTCTAAAAGCTGAAAACGACCAACTAAAGGAAAGGCTAAGCAAGTCCAGTCAGGACGCTAATGTTTTCAATACCAAAATAAAGGACTTAAAGGAAAACGCACTGCACTGTAAAAATGCACTGGGCTTTAAAGATAAACAGTTGGATATTAAAGACATACAAACGCTTATAGCCGATACAAACGAACACGGTAAAATTCTTGCTAAAGGTAAAATTGTAATTGAGAAAAACATTAAAGCTCTTGAGCAAAGCAAAAAACAGCTGGCTGATGTTACAAAAATGCTTGATGCCATACAGACAAGCCTAAATGACCTTACACAGAAAAAGGCTGCATATTCCTCATCTTTTATAGAAAAAAATAAGCAGATACAGCAGCTAAGTAAGGAGCTTGAGTACAGCAGCAAATCACAGTTGACAGAGAAAATTAAGCAGTGCCGTGAATTTATTAATTCCTCACAAAGGGCGTTACAGCGGGCGCAGGAGGAGCATAAGGCTATACAAAACAAAGCTACAGGCATAAACAGCAGTATTGAAACTGCAACGGCAGAAAAGAAAAAGTGGCACAAAAAGGCACTTGACATTGCCGAGAAATTGCAGCAGCTTTTTAAAGAATACGGCTTTGAGGGCTACCAAGAATACCGCAGTAAAATATTAAGTGAAGAAGAAATAAAGGCGAATCAGCAAGAAATAGACATATACAAAACCCGGCTTTCCTCCGAAAAGGCTACGGTAGAGCTTTTAACCAAGGAAACCGCCTCTGTACAGTATGTTGACACCACCGCACTGAACCATAAGCTTGAAAAGCTGAAAGCAAGCATAGAAGCTACAGAAAAGCAAAGGCTTGCCTTGTACTCTTACTTTACACATAACCAAGGTGTTTTGGAAAAAATTAAGAAGAGTATTAGCATTCTAAACAGTCAGCTTGAAAACCTTGTAATGCTTAAAAACCTAAGCGACACCGCCAACGGCAGGCTTACCGGAAAAGAAAAAATTCCTTTTGAGCAGTACATACAGGGGGCATATTTTCAGCAGATTATTTCGCAGGCTAACCTAAGGCTGTCAAAAATGACAAATCAGCGTTATATGCTTGTGCACAGGCAGGGCGGCAGTAAGCAGGGAAAGTCCGGACTGGAGCTTGATGTACTGGATAATTACACCAACCGTATCAGAAGCGTAAAATCTCTGTCGGGGGGAGAATCCTTTAAGGCTTCGCTGTCAATGGCTCTGGGACTTTCTGATGTTATACAACAGCAGTCCGGCGGTGTGCAGATTGACGCAATGTTTGTTGACGAGGGCTTTGGCTCACTTGACGATGAGTCTTTAAATTCCGCAATTAATATTTTAAACGGCCTAACGGACGGCAACAGGCTTGTAGGAATAATATCCCATGTAAGCGAGCTAAAGTCTGCCATAGACAACAAGATTATTGTTACAGCTTCACCTACAGGCAGTAGTGTAACGGTACAGGCATAAGCTAACCCTGCAAAGCGGTGGTTTACAGCAGTGCTTTGCGGTATAATTATATTGACAAAGTTTTAACGCAGTAATAAGATATAAGTATATAATGGTGTGGTACTTTGCCGCCGCAAATTTTCTGAAAGGAAGTTGAATAATGGATATAAGAGAAGAATCCCTACAAAAGCACTACCAATGGAAAGGTAAAATAGAGGTTACAGCTGTGCCTGAACTAAACACGGCCCACGACCTTTCACTGGCATATACACCGGGTGTTGCCGAGCCGTGTATGGTTATTCACAACGACTATGAAAAGTCCTTTGAATTAACAAGAAGAAGCAACCTTGTAGCAGTTGTTACAGATGGTACAGCTGTACTGGGCTTGGGCGACATTGGCCCTGAGGCCGGTATGCCTGTTATGGAGGGCAAATGTGCCTTGTTCAAGGCCTTTGCCGATGTTGACGCTTTCCCTATATGTGTTCGCTCAAAGGATGTAGACGAAATTGTAAGAACAGTTTACTTAATTTCCGGCAGCTTTGGCGGCATTAACCTTGAGGATATTGCGGCACCAAGGTGCTTTGAAATAGAACGAAAGCTGAAGGAAATTTGCGACATACCTGTATTCCACGACGACCAGCACGGCACAGCAGTAGTGGTAGCCGCCGCTACAATTAACGCTATGAAGGTAGTAAACAAACAGCTAAAGGACATAAAGGTAGTTATTAACGGTGCAGGCTCTGCCGGCATTGCTATAGCTAAGCATATGCTAAGACTGGGTGTAGGCGACCTTATTATGGTAGATGCAAAGGGAATTTTGGACGAAAATGATTCGTCCTTTAACCCAGCTCAAATAGAAATGGCAAGGCTTACCAACAAAGAAAATGTTAAGGGCGGCCTAGCAGAGGCTATAAAGGGTGCAGACCTGTTTGTAGGCGTTTCTGCTCCTAATGTGCTAAAGGAAGAAATGGTTAAGTCTATGAACAAAGATGCCGTAGTATTTGCTATGGCAAACCCTACACCGGAAATTATGCCTGATGCTGCAAAAAAATCAGGCGCAAGGGTTGTAGGAACAGGTCGCTCCGACTTTCCTAACCAAATTAACAATGTGCTTGCTTTCCCCGGCATATTCCGTGGTGCCTTGGACTGCCGTGCAAAGGAAATTAACGACGATATGAATGTTGCGGCGTCATATGCTATTGCAGGCTTGGTTACAGAAGATAGGTTAAGCGAGGACTACATTTTGCCTGACGCACTTGACAAGCGTATAGGCAAGGCTGTAGCCGCCGCTGTAACAGAGGCAGCCAGAAGGTCCGGCGTGGCACAGCTGTAATTCGGTGCTTTAAGGTCTTTATAAGGCAATTTAAGGTCTGAATTTATAATTAGGCAAGCAAACAGTCCCGACTTTTTCAGTCGGGCTGTTTTGATTTATATTCACAGCCTGTTTTAATAATAGCTTGCAGCCTATTGACAAATAATTATAATTATGTGATAATTAACACAGATTTTGTAAAGTAATTTTTTATATGACACAATATTTTGTATATAAAATGCAGTTGCAGGGTGTTTGGCTTAAAGGCAAGGTCTGTAATTGCTTTCTTAAATTAAGAAGTTCGAGAGAAACAAAAGGGGAGAAATCCAATGGCAAAGGAGCTTGCTAAGTCTTACAATCCCGGTGAGGTTGAGGATAAAATTTATGACTTTTGGGTAAGCAACAACTACTTTCATTCTGAAATAGACAAGGATAAAAAGCCTTATACAATAGTTATGCCGCCGCCAAATATTACAGGTCAGCTGCATATGGGCCACGCACTTGACAACACTCTGCAGGATGTTCTTATTCGTTACCGCAGAATGCAGGGCTACTGTGCATTGTGGCTGCCGGGTACCGACCACGCCTCTATTGCAACCGAGGCGAAAATTGTAGAGGCTATGCGTAAGGAAGGCCTTACAAAAGAGGACCTTGGCAGAGAGAAATTCTTGGAGCGTGCTTGGGAATGGAAAAAGGAGTACGGCGGAAGAATTTGCGACCAGCTTAAAAAAATGGGCAGCAGCTGCGACTGGCAGAGAGAACGCTTTACAATGGACGAGGGCTGCAACAAGGCTGTTAAAGAGGTTTTTGTAAACCTTTATAACAAAGGTCTTATTTACCGTGGCGAAAGAATAATAAACTGGTGTCCACATTGTATGACATCTATTTCTGACGCTGAGGTAAATTATGAGGATCAGGCCGGACATTTTTGGCATTTAAGATACCAGCTTGCAGACGGCAGCGGCCATATAGACTTGGCTACAACCCGTCCTGAAACACTGCTTGGTGATACTGCCGTAGCAGTAAACCCTAATGACGAGCGCTATAAGGATATGGTGGGCAAAATGCTTATTCTGCCTATTGTACACCGTGAAATCCCTATAGTTGCCGATGATTATGTTGAGATGGATTTCGGAACAGGCGTTGTTAAAATTACTCCTGCTCACGACCCTAACGACTTTGAGGTTGGTTTAAGACACAACCTGCCTGTTATTAATGTAATGACAGACGACGCTAAAATAACAGACGACTACCCTAAATATGCCGGTATGGACCGCTACGAGGCAAGAAAAGCCATTGTAGCTGACCTTGAGGCTGAGGGAGCTTTAATAAAAATAGAAGATTACAACCACAATGTTGGCACCTGCTACCGCTGCGGTACAACTGTAGAGCCTAGAGTTTCTAAGCAGTGGTTTGTAAAAATGAAGCCATTGGCACAGCCGGCTATTGACGCTGTTAAAAACGGCGAAACTAAGTTTGTACCAAGCCACTTTGAAAAAACATATTTCCACTGGCTTGAAAATATTCGTGACTGGTGTATTTCCCGTCAGCTGTGGTGGGGCCACCAAATACCGGCTTTCTACTGCGACTGCTGCGGCGAAACAGTGGTAACAAAAGAGAATACGGCTACCTGCCCTAAGTGCGGCAAGGAGATGCGTCAGGACTCTGACACACTGGACACTTGGTTTAGCTCTGCACTGTGGCCTTTCTCTACACTGGGCTGGCCTGACCAAACAGAAGAGCTGAAGTATTTCTACCCGACTAACACACTTGTTACAGGCTACGACATTATTCCTTTCTGGGTAATGAGAATGATGTTCTCCGGCATTGAGCATACAGGCAAGGTGCCGTTTGATACTGTTCTTATTCACGGCTTGGTTCGTGACAGTCAGGGTAGAAAAATGAGTAAGTCACTTGGCAACGGTATTGACCCTCTTGAGGTTATTGACAAATACGGTGCCGACGCTTTAAGGCTTACACTTGCTACAGGCAACGCTCCCGGCAACGATATGCGTTTTTATGACGAAAGAGTTGAGTTTAGCAGTAACTTTGCAAACAAGCTGTGGAATGCGGCTCGCTTTGTGCATATGAATATAGACGACCATAATGTTGAAAACAAGCTGCCAAGCACATTGGCTACAGAGGATAAGTGGATTATAAGCACACTTAACAATGTAGCGAAAGAGGTAACAGAAAACCTTGATAAGTTTGAGCTGGGCATAGCTGTACAAAAGGTGTTTGACTTTATTTGGGACTGCTATTGCGACTGGTACATAGAGCTGGCAAAGTCACGCCTGCAGGGTACAGACGCTTCTGCACAAAACGCAAGACAGGTGCTTGTATGGGTACTTGACAGAGCACTAAGACTGTTGCATCCGTTTATGCCGTTTATCACAGAGGAAATATGGCAAACTCTGCCTCATACCGGCAACACAATTATGCTGGCTGAGTTCCCTAAGTTTACACAGGAGCTTGATTTCCCTGAGGCAAGAGAAGAAATGGAAGTAGTAATGAACGGTATTCGTGCCATCAGAACACGCCGTTCAGAAATGAATGTACCTCCGTCAAGAAAAGCCAAGGTTTACATTGCAACCGACAAAAAGACAATTTTTGAAAACGGTGCACCGTTTATCTGCAAGCTTGCCTCTGCAAGTGAGGTTGAGGTGGCAGACAGCTTTGAAATTGAGGGTGCTGTTACGGTTGTAACTTCCGAGGCTAAAATATATATCCCAATGAGCGAGCTTGTAGACAAGGAAGAGGAGCTGGCAAGACTAAACAAAGAGCTTGCCAAAACCGAAAAAATGCTTGCTCAGTCTGAAGGTAAGCTGAATAATCAGGGCTTTGTTTCCAAGGCACCTGCCGCCGTAATCGAAAAGGTTAAGGGACAGGCAGCAAAGGAAAGAGAAAAAATTGCCATGATAAAGGCTGCCATAGACGCTTTAATTTGATTATAAGTTATTAAATATTTTTCTGAAATTCAAAGCAAAACCGCCTGCAGTGTAACAGCTGCAGGCGGTTTTGTTGTTTGCCCGAAACAGACAGTAAGCGGTCTATGATTTCGCAGCTTTTCTTTGATTTAAGTAAAATCGGATTAAATATATAGAATTTCCATAATGGTAAAATTTATGTGAATTGCGTTGTTTTTTTATTTTTATATTATATCAACTTTGTTTATATCATAGAAATTCCGAACATATTATTGACAATTTTGCAATAAAAGCCTACAATATGTGACATATAGATTAAAATTTTGTAATATTATGGGCTAATAGGGGCACGAAATTTCAAAAAGCAGCTTTAGAATTAGAATTAAAATTTATAAAAATGTTCTAAAATATGCTCTGCCTTTTACAGCTGATATAAATTTATACTATTGTAATTATTACGATAATAAGTTAAAGACTGTAGTTGCTTGCGGGTGCTTTTATATAGCTGTATGTATTAGGCGGTACTGCCTTTAGCATAAGTGCATAATATTATTTAAATTATAAATTTGCAAATGCCTAAGCATTACATTTTTTGAAAGGTAGTTGTATACAAAAGGAGAATTGTTAATGAAAAAAAGTAAAAAGGTTATTGCTGTAATTGCTTCTGCCGTTATATTGCAGAGTGTAGCGGCAGCGGCAAGTATTACTGCCTATGGCTATACCGACGGTCAAACGGAAGCAGTGCAGGCCACAGAGTCTGTCAGCACCGCAGCAGAGCAGCAGGAGGATGCAGATGAATACGTCTCCGTACCAAAGGCAGCAGCCTTAGGCGACAGTGAGGCAGACACCAAGACACTGCACTTTGGCAGCTATGAATACGAAGTAGTAGACAGCACTGTAAAAATTGTTAAATATACAGGCAATGAAAGCAGTATAAAAATTCCGGACAGCATTAACGGACGCAGCGTAACAAAAATAGGGGAATATGCCTTTGAGGAAAAGCAGAGCTTAACAGAGGTAATTTTACCGAATAAGCTCGAGTCTATTGGAGATTTTGCCTTTTTTGGATGCATTAAGCTGAAAAAGCTTGATATACCTCAAACAGTAAAGGAAATCGGACAGAATGCAGTGGGTTATTTTGAAAAGAATAACATTATGTCCCCTGTGGACGGCATAGTTATAATAGGACATGAAAATGAGACTGTTAAAAAATATGCAAATGAATGCGGCTTTTCTTATAAGGACGAGGATGTAATTGAGGCTTCCCAAATCACCTTAAACCGAAGCACTGCCATATTGGGCGTAGGTGAAAGCTTTAAAATAACAGCCACAGTAACGCCGCAAAACGCTGCTGCCGAGGTTACATATCAATCAAGCAATGTTAATGCTGTTAAGGTATTGTCGGACGGTACTGTTAGTGCAGTAGGCATAGGCGAGGCCCGCATTACGGTTATGACCGACAACGGCAAAGCGGCATACTGCAATGTTACGGTAAGACGAGCACCAGGCAGTGTTTCTGTCAGCAAATCGAAGGTGACGCTTGGAGTTGGCGAAAAATACAGGCTAAGCTGTACACTGCCATACGGTACTGCCGCAAACGGCTTTACTTATAGCTCAAGCAACAGCTCTGTTGTAAGGGTGGACAAAAAAACAGGCGAGTTTACTGCAAGGGGTGTAGGCACGGCAAAGCTTACCGTAAGAACCTACAACGGCAAAACAGCGGTTTGCACCGTAACTGTAAAAGAAGCACCTAAAAGTATTTCACTGAATAAAAGACAGATTACTCTCGGAATAGGAGAGGAGTTTGACCTAGACAGTAGCTTGCCGTCAGGCTGCGGAGCAAACAGTGTGAAATATTCTACCAACAATTCCGAGATAGCCGCTGTAAGAGCAGGCGGAGGACTTGTTACAGCAAAGGCGGTCGGCACAGCAAAAATAATCGTAAAAACCTACAACGGCAAGGCAGCGGTTTGCACCGTAACTGTAAAAAAAGCCCCATCGTCTGTAGGCTTAAATAAAACACGGCTTGTACTTGGCGTAGGCGAAAAGTTTGATCTGGACAGCCATCTGCCATCGGGCTGCGGAGCATCCAATGTAACATATTCTAAAAATAATTCCAAGGCAGCTTCTGTAAGAAAAGCAGGCGGACTTGTTACGGCAAAGGCGGTAGGCACAGCAAAAATAACAGTAAAAACCTACAACGGAAAAACGGCGGTTTGCACTGTAATTGTAAAAAAACCGCCCAAAAGCGTTTCATTGAATAAAAAAGAAATCACTTTGGGCGTGGGAGAGGAATTTGACCTTAACAGTCGTTTGCCATCTGACTGCGGGGCATACAATGTAACATATTCTACAAACAATTCCAAGGTAGCCGTTGTAAGAAAAGCAGGCGGACTTGTTACGGCAAAGGCGGTAGGCAAAGCAAAAATAACAGTAAAAACCTACAACGGAAAAACGGCGGTTTGTACTGTAACTGTAAAAAAGGCACCTAACAAAATAACAATGAATACAGACAAAATTACGCTGGGCTTAAAGGACAGCTTTACCCTGTATGTGGATTATCCTAAGGGCAGCAGCTGCAGAAGCCTAACCTTTACATCAAGTAATCCAAAGGTTGTAAGCGTTAACCAAAAAGGCAAAATAACAGCCAAAAGCTATGGCAAGGCAGTTATTACCGCTTTGTCATATAACGGTAAAAAAACAAGCTGTAAGGTAACTGTTGAAAAAAATATAATTACCGACCTTACATTAATTGCTAAAAGTCAAGAAAGCTTCCACGGCACAAAATACCGCACATGGTTCTATGGAGCAGAGTGGAGCGGTGTTGACTGGTGTGCAATATATGTAAGCTGGCTGTATGGCAGGGTAGACGGTATAAACAAGTATGTTGTAAAAACAGACGGTGCCGGATGCTTTGCTCGTGAGGGCGTGGCGAAGGGCCTTGGCAAGTGGTACGAAAGCAACTATTCCTGTCCGTCCACTACCCCGAAGGCCGGCGATGTAGTAACCTTTACTTGGAATGGTATGGGAAGGGTATATACTCAGGATATTTACTACAGCAACCATGTAGCATATGTATACGCTGTTGATAATACATACATTTACACAGTAGAAGGCAACACCGTGGCAAAGGGTGAAAAGTATGGCACTGCAAATAACTCAAGGGTAGTGTTAAAACGCTATGACAAAAACAGCGGCGTTATTAACGGCTATTTCAGACCTTATTATTAATGTGAGGCAAGGCAGCATATTGTAAGGCTATGCATAAAGGTCAGACAACGAATAAAGACCGCAATATAAAGCACAACAAAGGGCATGGGGGAAATTATCCTCTATGCCCTTTTGTATGCTGCAATTAAATATGAATAAAAAAGGCTTAACACCGCCGAAAGACGGTATTAAGCCAAGTATGAAGCTAAGTTTTATGTAATTAGTATTTAGCAGGGTTAGCTGAGAGGTACTTTTTAACCATCAGTGCTACCTTAAACACAATAGCGTCCTCAAACTCACGCAGGTCAAGACCTGTAAGCTTCTTTATCTTTTCAAGTCTGTACACCAATGTGTTTCTGTGTACGAAAAGCTTTCGGGAGGTTTCCGATACATTTAGGCTGTTCTCAAAGAACTTTTGAATGGTAAACAGGGTTTCCTGATCAAGTGACTCTATAGAGCTTTTTTTGAATACCTCTTTTAGGAACATTTCGCACAATGTTGTAGGCAGCTGGTAAATAAGTCTTGCAATACCAAGATTGTCATAGCTGATAATAGACCTTTCGGTGTCAAACACTTTGCCGACCTCAAGTGCAACCTGTGCCTCCTTGAACGAACGGGCAAGATCCTTAATGCCTGTTACAACGGTGCCTATACCTACCGTACAGTGTGTATAGAATTCGCTTGAAAGCGTGTCTACAATAGAGCTTGCAAGCTTTTCAAGGTCTTTAGAATCTATTCCTGTGCGTATTTCCTTTACCAAAGCAATATCGGTTTCGTTTATGCTTATAACAAAGTCCTTTGATTTGTCAGGGAAGAAATTTTGTACAACATCATAAGCGGAAATGTCTGTTTTTGATGTTACCTTAATAAGCATACAAACTCTGGTAACTTCAGAATTAAACCTAAGCTCTCTTGCCTTTAGGTAAATATCACCCGGCAAAATGTTGTCAAGAATAACATTCTTTATAAAGTTTGCTCTGTCATATTTTTCGTCGTAGTATTGCTTTATGCTGCTTAAAGATACAGCCAAAAGCTGTGCATATCTCTGGGCAATATCGTCACTGCCCTCAATGAATACTGCGTATTCGCTGCTGCTGCCTGTGCCGAATGACTTAAATGTTTGTCCATTTATTACAAATGGTGTTGATGCACTAAGTGTTTCGGTTGTGACACTATCAATTACTTCGCCGATTCTGCCAAGCTCACTGCAGGCAATTACTACTGAAGTATCATCAATAACGCCAATAGCACGGTCAACGGCATCTTTCATTTGGTGAATAACACCTTGAAACAGTCTGTTAGACATATAAAATCCCTCGCAATTTCTAAAAATTTAATTATCATTTATTTCGTTACGACACTCTTGTAAAAATATCACTAAAAATAATCTTGCACATTGTGAGTTTATTTTCTATCATATCCATTTTACACAAAAATTTTGAAAATTGCAACAGTTTTAACAATAAAAAAGAGTTAATATCAAAATTTATTTTACCTGCATTGAATGTATGTGTTGAATATTAACTTCAGCTGTACGGTTTTTAGAAGCAAGCCTCTGCTGTGCAGTTGTAGAGGCAGACACATAAAAAGCGTGCCTGCCTCATTGAGTAAGGAAATAAAAATGAAATGAAAAAGATGTATGCGTAATTACAGCTCCTCAACGCCGAAGGACAAATCGTCGGGTAAAACACTGCCCGCCATAACGCTGCTATAATACAGCAAGGAAATACACTCCTGTGCTGTTATTATAACATAAAATATATTTATAATAAAGAGTTTTCGAAAAATTAATTTATTTTATCTATAATAACCAAATTACAAATTTAAGTATATATATGTTGAATAATTAATTTGAGAGCTAATATCAATTATTTTGAAATAGCAAGTGAGCAAACAGAAGAAAACATAAGCAATTTAAAGGAAACGAGAGATTATATATATGTAAATTAAAATTTTTAAAAAATCTGTTGACTTTGCAACTTGCCTATGGTATTATCATACCTGCGACAAGTTTAGGGCTTTATGCCCTGCAAATAAAGTTTTATTTTTATACGGAGGAAAGATATATGTCTACTTTTATGGCAAAAAAAGGCGAAGTAGAACGCAAGTGGTATATTCTTGATGCTGCAGGCAAGCCACTGGGCCGCACAGCTGCTCAGGCTGCTACTCTGTTAAGAGGCAAGCACAAGCCAACCTATACACCACATGTTGACTGCGGCGATTATGTTATCATTATTAACTGTGACAAGGCTGTGCTGACAGGCAATAAGCTTACACAGAAGCACTGGTACCGTCACACAGGTTATGTTGGTCATCTAAAGGATACAAGATACGATACACTTATGGCTTCAAGACCTGAAAAGGCAATGGAGCTTGCTATTAAGGGTATGGTTCCATCAAACACAATCGGCAGAGCAGCTTTACTAAGACTAAAGCTGGTTGTAGGCGATGAGCACAAGCACCAGGCACAAAAGCCTGAGGTTTGGGACAAGTAAGAAAGGGGGCAACATAAATGTACGAACAGAAACCACATTTTTACGGCACAGGTAGAAGAAAGAGCTCTGTAGCAAGAGTCAGACTATACCAGGGAACAGGTAAAATTACAATTAACGACAGAGATATTGACGAGTATTTCGGTCTTGATACACTAAAGCTAATCGTTCGTCAGCCTCTTGAGCTTACAGAAACAACTGAGAAGTTTGATGTTGTTTGCAGAGTTGCAGGCGGCGGCGTAACAGGTCAGGCAGGTGCTATCCGTCACGGTATTTCAAGAGCACTGCTTCAGTACGACAGCGAAGCACTAAGAGCTACACTAAAGAAAGCCGGCTTCCTAACTCGTGACCCAAGAATGAAGGAGCGTAAGAAGTACGGTCTTAAGGCTGCACGTAGAGCACCTCAGTTCTCAAAGAGATAATTTTTTTCATAGTTCTGCTTGTATACAGTTTTATTTACACAAGCTTGAAAAGAAGATTAAGGCCTTTCACGGACAATTTCGTGAGAGGCTTTTTGTATGCCTAAAATCAAGTGATTATGAGAACAGACGGCTGAACTGCGTTAAAAAGAGAGACAAAGTCTGTGGTAATGGTTAAGGATTAAATTTGCAGGACAGCATTTGTCGAAGACGGTTTAGGTATTATATAAGTTTGTGATTTATTGCTGTATTGGCATTAGTGGTAAAACCTCTGCTGTTTAATTTGGCGATTATGATAATAATTTTTATCAAATAACAATGTTTATAGATACTATACCGTGGAGTTATCTTGACAAATTATTTGTAATTATGTATACTTACATTAGAAAATAGTGCAATTAAATACTATGGGAGAGTTTAGGAGGGAGAATATGGGCAAGTTGAACAAATTAACCTCGATTTTATTGTCGGCAATTATGATTATAGGTATATTTGGCGTTGTACCGTTTGCCGCAAGTGCGGCAGTAAGCGGCAGCTATGAATACAGTGTAAAAAGTGACAGCACTGCTAAAATAACAAGATATATTGACAATGGAAGCAAAACAGTTACCATACCAAGCACTATTGGCGGTTATGTCTCTACCGAGATAGGACAGCGGGCTTTTGAAAACCGTAGCAGCTTTAATGCCGTTACTATACCAAGCAGTATTACAAGTATTGGTGAATTTGCATTTAGAGGCTGCACAGGCCTAGCAAGTGTGTCTATACCGAACACCGTTGAAAAAATAGGCAATTGTGCATTTGGATACACTTATGGAAGCGGTCATTATGTAAAAATAGATGGCTTTACCATATATGGCACAAAAGGAACTGCGGCGGAAAGGTATGCATACAGCAACGGTCTTAATTTTGTTGAGCGTGCAGCTGCCCCTGCAGAGGTAAGGCTCAGCCGAAGCAGTCTTGCACTGAGCGTAGGTGAAGCCTATACTCTTAAAAGCACCGTTTTACCAAATGACGCAAAAAATAAAACCTGTAAATGGTATACAAGCAGAAGCAGCGTAGCCGCAGTAAGCAGCACAGGCAGGGTAACGGCAAGGGCTGTAGGTACGGCTGTAATAACAGCAAAAACAGTGAACGGAAAAAAAGCCACCTGTAAGGTAACGGTTAAGACGATGCCAACAAGTGTAAAAATCAGTCCGACGGCTTTGACTCTGGGCAAGGGCGAAAGCTATACAATAAAAGAAAATACCAACAGCGGCAGCTATGCACATGCTGCAAACCTAAAGTGGACAAGCACAAACACAAGGGTGGTAACTGTAAAAAAGGGCAGTGGCAACAAGGCTGTGCTAAAGGCAGTGAGCGAGGGTACAGCAAATGTAAAGTTAACCCTGTATAACGGCAAAACAGCTATCTGTAAGGTATCTGTTGTTGACTGCAGCGATGTTTACTCTGCAAAAACAGATAAAGATTATTATTCATTAAGCCATAAGGTTTACGAGATAGTTAACCAAGAGAGAATAAAAGCAGGTGTGAAACCGCTGAGATTCAATGATAAGGTGTATAAGGCTGCTATGATAAGAGCCAAGGAATGCCATAAGTGCTTTTCTCATATCAGACCTAACGGAAAGGACTGCTTTACAGCACTTAGTGAGGCGGGGGTAAAACAAAACTACGCCGGTGAGAATATAGCTGTTGGCTTCAGCTCCCCTAAGTCTGTTATGGAGGTATGGATGCAGTCAAGTGGACACAGGAGTAATATTTTAAACCCTGTATTTACTGATTTTGGCTGTGGCGTCTGCAATACAGGCGAGTGGACTCAGTTTTTTTGCAAGGTAGTATAAAGTATTAAAACCAATAGCTCTTGAAAAGACATAAATGCTTTTTAAAATTCCTGTAGTATTTTTGATTTAAACAAATACCCTCTTTGCCGGAAAACCGGTAAGGAGGGTATTTTATTGAAGCTATTTCAATGAGACGTGTATATTTGTTTTGATTATAGTTCGTTTGAAATATGGCATAGAGAGCCTTGGCAGATAATGAATAGAAATACAGACAGCAAGAAGGGACGCTTACACAAGCGCCCCTAAAAATACTGTTGTAATTAAGAAAGGATGTTAAGCCTTATTAAGTATATTTACTGTATAGAGCAGTCTAAATACTCGTCAAGCTCCTTGTCCTGCTTTTTTCTTTTCTTTTCTCTAATTACCAAAAAAGCTGTTATAGTTGTGGCTATGGCCGTAACAGCAGCTATAGCTGCAATTATTATAGCAATTTTGCTGTGACAGTTATCGTTTCTTTTTAGCATTAGAATTACCTCCCTGCCAATTAATTTATACACCTGTTCGTTACTATTATAATACCCAAAACCGAGGCAAATGTCAACCGAATTTTTATTTAATTCTTTTTAACAAGGTTTAAACGAAAAATGCCTTGCTATATTTTTAAAAATATTTATATGTGCAATTTTATAAGCCCGCCTCTGTTAAAAAACAGTTCGGGAATTATTAATTTTATGTTTATCAGATGTTAATATTTTGTACAAATATACATAGTAATATATAGGCACAGGATAAGTAAAGCAATTTAGAAAATTTCATTTTTATCTCCCTTTTAATATATAAAAAAGAAGAATGCCCGCCGTGTGCGGGCTTCTTTTTTTGCATTTTTTTGTTATGCAAGTTGTGCTATAAGGAGGCAAACACGCCGAAACAGGTGTGTTTATTACATAAAATGCAACTTTTGTTGGTTGAAATTTCATTTGTTGCTGTGTATAATTCATTACACAGGGTAATTATGTAGCAAATTTTTTAAATTGGTCATAATTAATTGCACAATGGTTATAATTATAACCAACGGTCGCTAAAGGTTGCCGATTATGCTTGAAATTAACGGCAACTAGTGGTAAAATCATAACCAATAAGAGGATAAGTATTTACTGCGGTTATAGCCGCTGAAAATGCTTTAATTGTGCTTATTAATATTATTATGGATGGAGGTAATTAAATGCAGGATATGTTGTCTAAGATTGTTAATATGGACGAAAAGGTTCGTATTGAGAATAAACAGGCGGAGCAGCGAAAGGCTGATTCTTATAAAAAGATAGCCAAGAAAAAAGACGACATCTATAATGATTACATCAGCCGTGCAAGAGTTAGAATAAAAAAGAACGAGGTTGTTGAGCGTGCTGCCGCCGAAAAGAAGTGGCAGGAGCTTGAAGCTAAGCAAAAGGAATGCCTGGAACGGCTTGAAAAGGCTTACGCTCAAAAGGGAAGTCAATGGATTGACGCTATTGTTGACAACGTTATTAATTCTTGATTTTTTATTCATCTCAAACAAGGAGGGATAGGTGTGGCATTATCATATGCGTCAAATGCCATTTTTTCAAAGGCAAGAGCTATGTATGGCAAGCGTTTGAAGGAAAATGACTACGCTAAACTGCTTGGCTGTAATTCTGTACCGGAAATATTGTCGTGCCTAAAGGGCTACGAAAAGTATGCACCAATGCTTAATAAGCTGAGTGAACGGGATGTACATAGAACACAGCTTGAGTCTGCACTTAAGCAGCAGCTGTTTCAGGACTATGAATCTCTTTGCAGGTACGAGGTAACAGTAGGAGAGGATTTTTCCAAATACACCATTATGAGGGCGGAAATTAACCAGATAATGAATTTCCTTACGATGCTCAACAGCGGTAATCCTCATGAGTTTTACAGTACACTGCCGAAATATTTCTTAAGGGTGTCTTCAATTAATTTTGCGGCACTGTCTAACACAAACAATTACGATGAATTTCTAAATGTTTTGGGCAAATCGGCATACGCCAAGCTGCTGGCACCATACAAGCCTAAAAGCGGAGAGCGTATAGACATAATGACAGTCGAAAATGTACTTTTGTTCCATTTGTTTAAAACCGTTTATGAAATAGTTGATAAAACAAAGGGCGCAGAGCACGACGCACTAAAAAAAATATTTGATACAAATATTGATTTGCGTAATTTCACAAGAGTGCTGCGCGTAAAGAAGTATTATAAGCTGGAGCCTGACCAAATTAAAAAGCTGTTAATTCCTTTTGGTTCTCTGAAGGCAAGGCAGCTTGAGGCCTTGTGCAATGCACAGGATTCTAAAGAGCTTTTTGCCGTTATGCAGCAAACTATGGCAGGCAGGTGTATTTCCAGGCTTGAGTACAGCTATACCAGTGAAATACCACGCAGGGCTTTGTACGAGGAAAGCCACAAGCAAATGTATTTTTCGGTAAATCCTTCGGTTGTTTTGGTAGCGTACCATGCACTGGCAGAAACCGAGGTTGATAACATTATTCATATAATAGAGGGCGTGCGTTACGGCGTAGACGCCGAAAAGGTTAAGAGCCTGCTTATATATTAATGTTAATTATTTTACGATACTGTAAATTAAGAAGGGAGGAAGTGAAATGTCCGTTTCTCCTATGAAAGTGATTAGCATTATTGGACTGAAAGACGACCTGGACAGGGCGATAAAAATTCTGGGTGATTCTCAAGCCTTTGAGCCTGAGCCCGTAACAAGCTTTTATTCCAATACCGAAAATTTTGCAACAATGTCAGAGCAAAATAAGTATTCTGAGCTGCTGTCAGAATTTGATAATTCACTTTCAGCTGCACATATTGAGCCTGAGCTTGCAGATATAAAAAAATTTGAGCCTACCGACGAGAAGCTGCTTGAGTATTGCAGCAGCTTTATTCAACAGCTTGACCAACATTCGGTAAAGGTTTCAGAAAAAAAGCAGGCAATTGAGCAATGTGTGAAAAGTATTGAACAGACATCACATTTTTTAGGAGTTAAGATTGATATGAAGCGTGTAAGAGCGTGTGAGTATATCAAGCCTAACTTCGGACGAATTCCTTTAGACAGTATGCGAAGACTTAAAGAGGATTATAAGGACAATCCCTATGTAATGTTTTTTGAGTCGGCTGTTGACAAGGAATACTGCTGGGGTGTTTATATGGCGCCTGTAGACGAGGCAGAGGAAGTAGACAGAATTTTTTCAAGCCTGTTTTTTGAAAAATACGATGCCTCCGATATTGACGGTACACCTGAGCAGTACATTATAACGCTGAAGCGCAACAAGCAAAAGCTTGAAGCAGAGCTGCAGGAAGCAGAAAAGCAGCGAAGCAAGTTTCTTGAGGCGAATTTCAGCGAAAGTATGAAATATTATACGAAATTAACCGAAAAGGCAATTTATCAAAATGTAAAGTCAAATGTAATGCTTTACAAAGGCAACAAAGACAGCTTCATTATTTGCGGCTGGCTGCCAAGCGATATAATTGATGAGGTTACTAAAAAGCTTGATAAGGTAAAAAGTTTGGAGTATACAACAGATGAGGCTATACACCAGCTGGAAAAATCACCGCCTATTAAGCTGAAATATAATTGGTTTGCAAAGCCGTATAAATTCTATGTGGATATGTACGGTGTTCCAAAATATAACGAAATGGATCCTACAACCTTTGTTGCCATAACATATACCATATTGTTCGGTGCAATGTTTGGCGACTTTGGTCACGGTATAGTGCTTGCAATAGCAGGTGCGCTTATGTATAAGCTAAAGGGCCTAAAGGTTGGCAAGGTGCTTATACCTTGCGGTATATGTTCGTCGCTGTTTGGCATACTGTTTGGTTCGTGCTTCGGCTTTGAACACGCCTTTGACGGAATGTACCAAGCATTGTTTGGCTTAGAAGAAAAGCCTGTAGATGTTATGGGCGACAATATCATAGATGTTATTTTAGCGTCTGTAGCAATAGGCATTTTCCTGGTAATGCTTGCAATGTGCCTGAACATTTACTCATCGCTGAAGCAGGGCAACCTGGCAAGTGCTTTGTTTGGCTCTAACGGTGTGGCGGGCTTAGTGCTTTACGGATTTATCTGTGCGGGCATTGTTTGTATGGTTGCCCTTGGCGTAAATCTGTTTAACTTCCTAACCATTCCGCTGCTTATTATTTTACCTCTTGTGCTTATATTCCTTGCAGAGCCGTTGGGAAGAATGGCAGAGGGCAAAAAGGACTGGAAGCCTGAAAAATGGGGCGACTACTGCGTACAAAATGCATTTGAAATGTTTGAGGTTGTTCTTTCTTACCTTTCAAATACAATGTCATTCCTAAGAGTTGGCGCTTTTGTAATGGTACACGCCGGAATGATGATTGTTGTATTTACGCTTATAGATTTGGTAGGCGGCTTGCCAGGCATTGGCGGTATTTTGGTTCTTGTTATCGGCAACCTGTTTGTTATAGGTCTTGAGGGACTGCTTGTATCAATTCAGACATTGCGTTTGGAGTTTTATGAGATGTTCAGCCGTTTCTACAGCGGTGCAGGCAGACCGTATAATCCGGTTGTACTAAAAAGATTAAACACAAAATAACGGACATTAATTAATTTATTATAGCCGAAGGGCTTAGAATAAAAATTAAAAAATTCGGAGGATTATTATTATGGAATTTCTAGTACTATTATTACCTATCATCTTTATTCTTGCATCAGCATTGGTTGTTAAAAAGGCTGTTAGCCGTGGAGCTAAGAGAAAGAAATCAGTATTAATTCAAATGCTTTCATTTGCAGCTGTACTAATTTGCTGTGCAGCATTCCCAATTATGGCAGGCGCCGCTGATACAGCAGCTGCTGCCGACGCAGCATCAAACGGCTTAGGCCTGCTTGCTTGTGCGGCTTCAACAGGTATTGCCTGTGTAGGTGCCGGTATTGCCGTTGCAGGTGCAGCTCCTGCAGCTATCGGTGCAACATCAGAGGATCCTAAGGCATTTGGTAGAGCACTTATCTTCGTTGTACTTGGTGAAGGTGTTGCTATCTATGGTTTGCTTATCTCAATTCTTATCTACACAAAGTGCTAATAAACACATACATAAAAAGACGGTGGGATTATGCGTTTTTATTTAATAAGTGACAATGTGGATACTCAGCTTGGAATGAGACTTGCCGGAATAGAGGGCGTAGTTGTTCACGAAGAGCCTGAGGTCCGCAAGGCACTCAAGCAGGCAATGGATACCGAGGATATTGCGGTGGTGCTTATGACCGAGCGTTTGGTATCCCTTTGCCCGGAGCTTATCTATGATTTAAAGCTGAACCGTTCACATCCTTTAATAGTTGAAATTCCCGACAGACACGGCAACGGTCGTACTAAGGATTCAATTACAAAATATGTACAGGATGCTATCGGTATTAAACTATAATTAGGGAGAGGAGTTACCGTTATGGCTAACGACAAACCTGCTAACAAAAGTGTAGGCGACAACGAAAGCAAGTTCCTTGCTGCCATTGAAAAGTTTGCACAGCAGCAGCGTGACGCTCTGCAAAGCGAAACAAAGGATTTTGAACAAAGAGTTATGCAGCAGGCAGAAGAAGAAGGTCTGCGTGACGCATATAACCTTATTCATAAAGAGCAGGACGCAATGAGAGCTTCAATAGCCGCAGAGCTGGCTAAAAAAGAGGCTCAGGGTAATTTAGAGGTGTTTAAGAAACGCCAGCAGATTACCGAGGAGATTTTCGCCAAGGCTACTGCTAAATTGCAGGAATATACCGGTACGCCGGAATACGAAAAAAAGCTTGTCGGCTATGCACAGGAGTGTGCACAGTATTTTGACAAGGACGATATAGAGCTTTGTATAGCTAAAAAGGATGCCGCTATTGCAAATAAGCTTGCAAAGGCCTTTAAGGGAAAATGTACAATAAAAGAGGCTGCAGATATTACTGTAGGCGGATTTAGAGTATATTGCCCGCAAAAGAAGATAGCGGTTGATAAAACACTGGACACAAAGCTGCAGGAGCAAAGAGATTGGTTCTACACCAACTCCGATTTGCAGGTAAGGTAAAGCAGACTCCATAAGAGAGGAAATGATTTTAATGGAAAATCAGAATGTTGTGTACGGTATAAACGGTCCTGTTGTTACCGTACTTAAAACAAAAGCCTTCTCCATGATGGAGATGGTTTATGTAGGCGAAGAAAAGCTGGTTGGTGAGGTTATCACTATTACAGACGAAATGACTACAATTCAGGTTTATGAAGAAACATCAGGTCTAAAGCCGGGCGATCCTGTAGTAGGTACAGGTGCACCAATGAATGTTCTTTTGGGCCCCGGAATTATTACAAATATTTTTGACGGCATCGAGCGTCCGCTGGGTGCTATTGCAGAAAAAAGCGGTGCCTTTATTTCAAAAGGCGTTGCAGTACCATCACTTGATATGGACAAGGAGTGGGATGTAACCCTAAAGGTTAAGGTTGGCGACAAGCTGACCTCCGGTCAGATATATGCTACCTTGCCGGAAACGCCTGTTATAGAGCACAGACTTCTTGTTCCGCCGAGGGTAAGCGGTACAGTTACAAGCGTAAAGCCAAACGGCAGGTACAAGCTTATGGACTGTATAGTTACCCTAAAGCTTGAAAGCGGCGATGACTATGAGCTTACACTGTGCCAAAAGTGGCCTATCAGAACAGCAAGACCTGTAAAGGAAAGACTTGCACCAAGTATTCCGCTAATTACAGGACAAAGAGTTATAGACACACTGTTCCCTGTTTCTAAGGGCGGTACAGCTGCTGTACCGGGCGGTTTTGGTACAGGTAAAACCATGACTCAGCACCAGATAGCTAAGTGGTGTGACGCTGACATTATCGTGTATGTAGGCTGTGGTGAGCGTGGCAACGAAATGAGCCAGGTTCTTGACGAATTTTCAGCCTTGATAGACCCTAAAAATAATCGTCCTATGACTGACAGAACAGTGCTTATTGCAAATACATCAAATATGCCTGTTGCAGCTCGTGAGGCGTCTATTTATACCGGTATTACACTTGCAGAATATTACAGAGATATGGGCTACGATGTAGCTATTATGGCTGACTCAACCTCCCGTTGGGCAGAGGCTCTAAGAGAAATTTCAGGTCGTTTGGAGGAAATGCCTGCCGAGGAAGGTTACCCGGCTTATTTGCCTTCAAGACTTGCTGAGTTCTACGAGCGTGCCGGCCGTGTAACTCCTTTGTGTGACGGCGAAGGCTCTGTAACAATTATCGGTGCGGTTTCTCCACAGGGCGGTGACTTCTCCGAGCCTGTTACACAGAACACAAAGAGATTTATCCGCTGCTTCTGGGCACTTGATAAGTCCTTGGCTTACTCAAGACACTATCCGGCTATTAACTGGATAGGAAGCTACAGTGAGTATTTTACAGACCTTGACGATTGGTTCGTTAAAAATTACGGCGAGGAATTTATTAAGTGCCGTAACAGTATAAGTACAATCCTGCAGGAAGAAAGCTCGCTTATGGAAATTGTTAAGCTTATTGGTGCAGATGTTTTGCCTGACGACCAAAAGCTGACAATAGAAATTGCAAAGGTTATCAGAGTAGGCTATTTGCAGCAGAATGCTTTCCACCCGGACGATACATATGTAACCATAGAGAAGCAGCTGCTTATGATGAAGACAATTCTTCATCTGTATGATCGTGCAAAGCACCTTGTAAGTGCTAATATTCCTATTAGCCGTGTGCTTGAGGCAGGTCTGTTTGACAAGCTGTTGAAAATGAAGTACGACATTCCAAACAATAAGCTTGAAATGTTTGACGAGTACATAAAGGAAATTGATGAAAAGATTGCAGAGATTACTGCAGTCCAGGCATAAATTCATTGAAAGAAGGTAAACACCAATGATTATAGATTATGTGGGCGTTAAAGAAATAAACGGTTCCCTTATAGTTATAGACGGAGTAAAGGACGCTTTCTTCGATGAGGTTGTGGACATTCGTTTAGATGACGGCACTGTTCGTAAGGGCAGAATCGTTACTATGGAGGGTGAGCGTATTGTAGTACAGGTTTTTGAGGGTACTCGCTCAATCTCTTTAACAAATACAAGAACAAGACTGACAGGTCACCCTATGGAAATGCCTATGTCACCTGAAATTGTTGGTCGTGTTTTCAACGGCTCAGGTGAGCCGATAGACGGCTTGGGTGATGTTTTCCCTGAGAAAATGTGCGACATTAACGGTTCTCCTATTAATCCGGTATCTCGTATATATCCTCAAAACTATATTAACACAGGTATCTCTACAATAGACACGCTAATGACGCTTATTCGTGGACAGAAGCTGCCTATATTCTCCGGCTCAGGTATGAGCCATAATGAGCTTGCTGTTCAGATTGTTCGTCAGGCAAAAATTGCCGACGGCGACGGCAAGGATTTCGTAATTGTATTTGCCGCAATGGGTGTTAAAAACGATGTAGCCGACTACTTTAAAAAGAGCTTTGAGGAGTCGGGCGTACTGCAGAGGGTTGTAATGTTTCTTAACCTTGCAAACGACCCTATTATAGAGCGTATTCTTACACCAAAGTGTGCGTTGGCTACTGCCGAGTACCTTGCCTTTGAGCAAAACAAGCATGTACTTGTTATTATGACAGATATGACCTCATATGCCGAGGCACTTCGTGAGTTTAGTACATCAAAGGGTGAAATTCCGGGCAGAAAGGGCTTCCCTGGTTACCTGTATTCCGACTTTGCTTCACTATATGAGCGTGCCGGTATGGTAAAGGGCAAAACAGGCTCTGTTACACAGATTCCTATTTTGACAATGCCTAATGATGATATTACTCACCCAATTCCTGACCTTACAGGTTATATTACAGAGGGTCAGATAGTTCTTGACAGAGGTCTTCAGGGACAGGGCATATATCCGCCTGTATCTGTACTGCCGTCACTTTCCCGTTTGATGAAGGACGGCATAGGTAAGGGCTTTACAAGAGAAGACCACCAGGCTCTTGCTAACCAGCTGTTTGCTTCGTATGCAAAGGTTATGGACGCTCGTTCGCTGTCATCGGTAATCGGTGAGGAGGAGCTGTCTGCTATTGACAAGAAGTACATTAAGTTTGGCAAGCTGTTTGAGGATAAGTTTGTAAACCAGGGACCAAAGGCCAACAGAACTATTGAACAAAGCCTAGACCTTGGCTGGGAGCTGCTTTCCCACCTGCCAAAGAATGAGCTTGACCGTGTAGACGATGAAACACTAAATGCTCACTATATTGAAAATATCGAAGAAAAAGAGGCTGCAAAGGCTGAAGGCGAAACAGCCCCTAAGGAATAATTTTGAATATTGTCTTTGAAAGGGCAGGTGAGAGAAAATGGCAAACAATGCTGTTGCTACAAAGGGTAACTTAATAAACACTAAAAAGTCATTGGCTCTTGCTAAGGTTGGTTATGACCTTATGGACAAAAAGAGAAACATTTTAATTCGTGAAATGATGACTCTTATTGACAAGGCTAACGAAATTCAAAATAAAATTGACGACGCATACAGCGAGGCTTACCTTAGCTTGCAAACAGCCAATATTACCATTGGCTTTAACAGTGCCAGAGCAAACTCAATACCTGTGGAAAATTCGCTGCAGCTTTCATACAGAAGCGTAATGGGTGTAGAAATTCCCATTGTTACAATTAATTGTGACGACACAAGGATGCCTCTTGACTACGGTATGTATACAACAAACAATGTACTTGATAATGCAAGGTTTAAGTTTGTTCAGGTTAAAAAGCTGACTGCCGACCTGGCCGAAATTGAGAATAGTGTTTATAGACTGGCTGTTGCTATTAAAACTACGCAAAGGCGTGCAAACGCACTTAAAAATATTATGATTCCTCGGTTTGAAGAGAATGTTAAGTTTATAACCGACGCTCTGGACGAAATGGAAAGAGAAGAATTCTCGAGAATGAAGGTTATAAAGACACAAAAGCAGAACAAGGAAAAGCGTAAAAAAAGAATAGAAGCAATGGCTGAATAGCTATCAAAAACAAACTCCCTGTGCAGTGTTTTGCATAGGGGGTTTTTCGTCCTGCTTTGTATACACAGGGCATTTAAGCATAAAGCTGTATATTGTTAAATTTGACATATAACTAAGGTTGTAATAGGTTTGGTTATATGTTATAATACTCCCTGCGATAGCAGGAGTATTTTTTGCCACCGGGTAAAATCTATGCACCTAAGGCGTTCCGTTAGGTCTTTGAAGGAGCGTACAGGTGCTTTTTTATTATGTGAAATTATTGTTGGAGGTTTGCAAATTGAACAGCTTGCTAAAAGACTTTTTTAGGTATACAGGATTGAACATAGCGGGAATGATAGGCTTATCCTGCTATATTTTGGCTGATACATTTTTTGTGGCACAGGCGCTGGGTACAGACGGGCTTGCGGCGCTTAACTTTGCTATAGCGATTTATACGCTTATGAACGGTACAGGGCTTATGCTTGGCATAGGTGGTGCAACGGTTTTTACCATAAAAAAAGAAACCGGCAAAAACGGCAATATTCCGTTTATGCACAGTCTTTACGGTGGTGCGGCTGCAGCTTTTGTGTTTATAATAGCCGGTTTGTTTTTTTCAACGCCTTTGTCTGCTTTAATGGGAGCAGAGGGTAACGCTTTGCCTATGTGCAGTATTTACTTAAAGGTGCTTATGCTGTTTTCGCCGTTTTTTATACTTAACAGTATCCTTACCGCTTTTGTACGAAACGACAACAGTCCAAGGCTTTCTATGACGGCGATGCTTATAAGCAGCTTTTCAAATATAGTGCTTGATTATGTTTTTATGTTTCCGTTTAATATGGGTATGTTCGGTGCTGTGTTCGCCACATGTATGTCGCCTGTAATAAGCATTGCTGTTCTTTCAAGGCATTTTATAAAAAAGAAAAACACATTTTTTATAGAAAAGGTTAAGCTTAAATTTTCGGAATTAAAAAATGTTCTTATTTACGGCTTTTCAACCTTTGTAGGAGAGCTTGCGTCGTCTATAGCACTTTTGGTTTTTAACCTTGTGCTTATGAACATTGGCGGCAGTACAGCTGTAGCTGCATATGGTATTATTGCAAATATAGTGCTGGTGGTTATTTCTATATATAACGGTCTTGCCCAAGGAACACAGCCGTTGGCAAGCGGTTACTACGGCAAGGGCGGTTATACTCATCTTGAAAAGCTTCTGCGTTATGGCTTAGTGTCAGCTCTGGTAATATCAGGGGCAATATATGCAGTGCTTTTTGTATTTGCAGAACCAATAGTACAGGTTTTTAGCGGACAAGACCAATACCTAAAAGAAATATCCGTTATCGGCGTAAAAATATATTTTATAGGTACATTTTTTAACGGTATTAATGTGTTTTTAGCGTCGTTTTTAAGTGCAACATCAAAGTACGGTCAAGGTATGGCTATATCTATACTTCGCAGCAGTGTGGTATTAATACCGGCTGTAATACTGCTAAGCGTAGCCTTTGGCATAAACGGCGTGTGGATGTCCTTTGTGGCTACAGAGCTTATAGTATGTGTTTTGTCTTTAATATTTACCGTAAGGCTGTTGAAGGAGTTTAAAAATAAAGCGGTGTAAAAGCCGCCTGTTTGCTTGCTGTAAACTTACCGGAGTATACAGCAAGCTTTTTTATGGTATGGATATAAAATAATCCCCAACTACAATTTTTCCATATTGGTGTGCCTTAAAAGTTGGGTTTCAATACTTACTTTTAAGGACACCCTATTGCAGTAGGGAATATTAAAAATTTTTAAATGTGTATTTTAATAAGTAAGGCTAAATGGAGCACCCAATGTATTGCGGTGCTTCATTTAGTCATTTGCAGGCTCTTTTAAGTGTTGATTTATTATTTTCTCAAAGGCTTGTATAAAATTTGAGGTATCCTGTTTACTGCGTTTTGACGGCCCTTTTAGGTGGTGCTTGGCAGAGCTGTTTCGTACCTTTTTTGTAACATATCTTGAGTATAAAAGTCCTTCAATATTTTCATTTGTAAATATTAAACCGTTTTGGTTTAAACAATAGCATTTTTTACTTAGTGCCATTGCCGCCACACCATAGTCCTGAGTAATAACAACATCATAGGGCTTGCATTTATTTACAAGTGCAAAATCCACGGCGTCAGCCCCGGCACCAATAGTTATAACCTGTCCGTAGTCAGAGGTGATTATATGGTTTGCGTCGCACATAATTATAAGCTCTAGCTTGTAGCGTTTGCACAGGCTTTCAGTTTCCTTTACTACCGGGCAACCGTCCGCATCTATAAAAACTGTCATATTGTTTTCCTGCTTTCTTTATACACAATAGAGGTTAGTATCCCACAGCGGAATATACGGGTGGTGCCTAAGGTAAAGGTGGTATTCCGGATTAATTGCATTTACAATAAGCATCAATTCAAATAAATCCTCAAAGGTGTGGTAGGCTGCAATATTCATTTTTGGCTTGTATTTAGATATAGCCTTTCTGCCGCCTGCCAAGGCCTGCTTTTCTGCCCCCTCTACATCTATTTTAATATATGTAGGGGTAATTTCATTGCACAGTGTGTCAATACAGGTGGCTTCTACAGGCGTGCCGCTGCTGCCTATTGTGGAGTTTCTGCCGCCCCTGTTATTAAAACAAATGGTAGTATCGTTTTTCCAAATGGTTTTTTGGTAGGCTGTAACATTAGGCTTGTCATTAATATACAGACATAGCTTTTTATATGTTTTAGGGTCAGGCTCCAGAGCAACCGCTCGGTTAAATCCTCCTGCCCTTTCAATAAGCTCCTGCAGGGTGTCGCCTCTGTATGCACCCAAGTCAATGTAATTTTCCGTTGGCGACAGCTTCAGCACATTGTCAAAAATTTCGTCCTTAGTGTCGGTGCAGTTCCATAAGTATTTTAATCTGCCTGTGTAGTAGAATTTTACAGCATTTTCAAATACTGCTCTTGAACGGCTGTCGCTTAAAAGAGCATACGCTGCTTCAATTTTTTCAGCGTTGGAGTGCAGAAAAGCATCGTCAAAAATATTGCTGCCAAATACAGGCACATTAGGCACCACAACCTCATACAAGCGTTCTAACTCCCTTATATGACCGATAACATCGGGTACCTGCGTACCAAAGGCAATGGCAATAATAAAATCGTTAAGGGCTTCTTTGAAACAGCTTAGCTTTTGCACAGTAAAGCCGTTGTAGCTTTGTCCCCGTACAAAGCTGTCGCTTGCCATTACACCGCTGCATTTTATGCCATAGTGGTTAAACAGCTTTAAAACCTTGTCTGCACCGTTGCCCATTCCATAAATTATAATAGGCTTGTTTGTATTTTTTAAGTATTTCCATATATTATCTTCAGCAAAGTAATTCATTTTGTTCACCCTAATGTATATAATACTATATATTGCATACACCGTCAAATGGCTGTAGATGTAGGACATATGCACAATTATTGCATAAATATTATTAAAATTTGTACTATTTATAAATTTATTGTAACTGTCATATTTTCACCCGCAAAATCAAAAAATACACTTGATATTTTTTAGGATTTAATGTATTATTTACTTTGTAAAGTTAATATTTTGTGTTAAATTGTTTAATTTGGAGGATTGACAAAAATGAAGAAAACAGCAATATTAGTTGCTATTATGCTTGTGGTAATTTCTGTTACCTTTGCAGGCTGCGGTAATGACCAAAAGTCCGATGCTACGGAGCCTTCTGCAACCCCGATAGCTACAGTTGCGCCAACAGCGGCACCAACAAGTGCAACAAAGCCTACACAGCAGGCAACAAAGCCTACACAGCAGGCAACAAAGCCTACACAGGCAGCTACATTCCAGGTGAATATCGCTACAAACCCGTCAGCTACTTCACCTACACAGGCAGCTACAGACGCTAACGGCAACCCTGTTGCAGCTTCGGAGGCACCTACAGCTTCACCAAACGCTTCTCCTGCATTAGGTCAGCCGGACTCTAACGGTAATTACACAGTTACGGGTACAGTTACAGGTCACGGCGGCTCTACAGTAGTAATTATGGTTGGTGATGGCAGTGAGTATGAGTTTAACTATTCCGGTACAGGCTTAACCTACAATGACATTGCCGAGGGACAAACAGTTACTATAGTATCAGACGGTGATCCAAGCGGTGCAGGCGTACCAAATGCCATTTCGGTTTCATAATTTTTAGACGGAATTGACGGCTTTACAGCAAGATAATTTGTTTCGGAACATATTAAGAAGGAAGGCATACAGCTGAATTTTAGCTGTATGCCTTCTTTTGTATTCAGGCTGCCCTGACCTTTGACCTTTTTCAAAAAACCCGCCAAACGGGTAAATATTTAAAATAATAGTGTAATGTTAAATAACCCAGTCCCAGTACTCGCTGTTTTTAAGCTGGCTTGGGCTTGGGCTGTACTCCAACTGAGGATTCTTAACGCTTACCTTCATTCCGGCTGATACCGAGCTTACAATAAATGCGTTGCCTCCTATGGTTGCACCGTCGCCAATAACTGTTTCTCCTCCCAGTACGGAGGTGCCTGAATATATGGTAACATTGTTGCCTATAGTCGGGTGTCGCTTTACGCCCTTTAGCTGCTGCCCTTTCCTTGTAGACAGGCCTCCCAGGGTAACACCCTGATATATTTTAACATTGTCGCCTATTATGGTGGTTTCGCCTATTACCACTCCTGTGCCATGGTCAATAAAGAAATGCTTGCCTATAGTAGCACCGGGGTGTATGTCAATGCCTGTGACGCTGTGGGCATATTCGGAAATAATTCTCGGTATCATAGGTACATTCATAATAAAAAGCTCATGTGCAATTCTGTAGACTGTAATTGCAAACATACCCGGGTAACAAAAAATTATTTCGTCAGTACTGTATGCGGCAGGATCCCCGTTGTATGCGGCTTGAATGTCAGTTGCCAAATAGTCACGAATAGTAGGTATTTTTTGGATAAAATTATTTACAACCCTGTCTGCTGTCGCCAGAATTTCCGAACGCTCACATTCCGCACAGCTTTCATTGTTGCCAAGGGCCTTGGCGACCTGTTTTTTTAGGTTATACTGTATAAACTCCAGTCGCTCGCCCAAAAGGTATCTAATATATTCCGAACGGACCTTGTTTTTATCAAAAAAGCCCGGAAACAGCAGTCGGCGAAGCTCCTCGACAATTTTAATAAGTGTGTCCTTATTTACAATGTTGTCTTCATCAATTCTGCAAATCAGCTCGTGCTTTTTGTAGCTTTCTAAAATGGTATTAACTGTATTTTCAGTGTTGCTGCTCATATTGACCATCCTTTCATAACAGGTATGATATATTAAATATTGGCCTGCTCGATAGTATTTAACACATAAAAGCATTGTTAAAATAACCACCGTACTTAATATTATAAACTATCTTTAGCTTTCGTCAATATTTCCTTCCGGTTTTTAGTTATAGCTGTATTCACCTTGACAAAGGGGGACTGATTGTGTATTATAAAATATATTAAATGCATAGGAATTAACGCAGTCTACGGCTTAGCTATGGTGGCTGCTTATGTTATTTTCTATGCTTTTCTGCAAGAAAATTTTTAAGGCTTTAGTGTAGGCACAGTTTATTTGTGTGACGTTGTTCTTTGCTGCAAATGGTTTAAGACACAAAAGGAGATTGGTTAGAACTATGAATATGTATGAGCTACAGCAGGAGATTATTCGCTTAAAAAAAGAAAAAGATATTTGCATTTTGGCACATAGCTATCAGGCAAGAGAGATTGTAGAGGTTGCCGATTTTACAGGCGATTCCTTTCAGCTAAGCGTTATGGCAGAAAAAGCACCAAACAAAAATGTTATTATGTGCGGAGTTCGCTTTATGGCTGAAACAGTAAAGCTGCTTTCACCCGAGAAGACTGTATATCTTGCAAATCCTATAGCAGGCTGTCCTATGGCAGAGCAAATGGATAAGGAGCTTATAGAGGGTGTAAAGGAGAAATACCCTGATTATACAGTTGTAGCTTATATAAATACTACAACAGACCTAAAAACAGTCTGTGATGTTTGCGTAACCTCATCATCGGCTGTTAAAATTGTTAAGAAGCTGCCGCAGAAGAATATACTGTTTATACCTGACTGCAATTTGGGAGATTATGTTTCAAAGCAGGTTCCGGAAAAGAATTTTAAGCTGCTTAGCGGCGGCTGTCCTATTCACGCCAGAGTATCTGCACGAGATGCAAAAAAGGCAAGAGAAATGTACCCAAATGCAGAAATTTTAGTTCACCCTGAGTGTACGCCGGATGTTGTTGCACTTGCTGATTTTGTGGGCTCTACATCTGCAATTATGAATTATGCAAAGCAGTCAGATAAAAAGGAATTTGTTATCGGAACAGAAATAAGCATAGTAGAGCATTTGTCATATGAATGTCCTGACAAGTGCTTTTACGCTTTGTCAAAAAATCTTATCTGCCCAAATATGAAGTCTACCACGCTTGTAGATGTATACAACACCGTTGCGGGTACAGGCGGAGAAGAAATTGTACTTGACGAAGACACTATGGTTAAGGCAAGAAAATGTATTGATAAAATGATAGAGCTTGGATAATCTTATAAACAAAAGGGTTTGGTATTGTGCCGAGCCCTTTTTATGTAGGCTTTGTGTTAATAGTTGGGGTAAAACCGAAAAAAGAAAATTGATTTAAGCAAGCGGCTGATAAGTTATTGCCGCTTGCTTTTATTTTTAGCTTAAAAGTATATATACTACGCAGGTTTTCTTTGTTGCAAAGGGCGAGTTTAGTAAAATGTTAATAAAGTTTTGTACATATTTGTGAAAATATATTGAAAAAGTGCAATATATATGATACAATACAAACATATTGCAAAACGATTGCTTGAAATGTCGCTGCCACAGCGACCAAAATTGCATTTTTATAATGTAGTATATATACAGAAAGCAGGAGCTTAGCTTTATCGGCAGGCGTTAATATAAAACGCACAGCCGGTGCAGACGAATTGACAAGGCTGTTATGCATATTTTGCCTTGTGCTGCAGTATAAAAAATAATGCCCTATAAATAACAGCGGTTTGCAAATTGCCGATTGGTTTTGCAAGTGTAACCGACAGCTGAAATAAAGGGCTTTTGGACGGAGGTATAATAATGAAGCTTAGAATTATAGAAAAAGCATGGGGTATTAACCGAATGACGGGCGAAAGAAGTGCCCGTGTTACCGACAACAGAGCTTTTGCTCCGTCAGTCGGTGCTGTTCTTGATTTCCCTAAAGGCGGAAGGCACTTTACTATTGACGCTGCCGATGAAAACAGCATTACTGTAACATTACATTGTAAAAATACTGCTTTTAATAAAACATGGGTGATTCAAAAAGGCGAAAACAAGCTTTATATTCCACGCTCAATGGACGGCGGCTATTGCTATAGGTTAATTTATGAGGATGAAACGGTGTTGTGTCATTATGCTGTTTCAATGACCGTCGAAAAATCCGATGGAAAGCACGACCTTGCACAGAGTAAGTTTTTCGGAGCTCCTACGGTTCCAAGTGCGTGGAAGGATAGATTTCACGATGACATTATATTCCTTGCACAAATAAGACTTGCAGACATAGCGGAGCTTGATTATGACAATCGCCTGCCCCATACAGGTTACCTGTATTTTTTTCTTGACGCTGAAATGTATCCATCTGACCAACTGTATGTATGGGTTGAATATTACCCCGATGAGCCGGATACTGTTATTGATAATTTTAATGTCGAATCGCCTGTTTCAGACGGGCTTAATGATGACTGGCTTATAACCTTCCACTACGCAGAGCCTTCTGCAGACGGCACTAAGCTGCTTGGCGTTCCGTCCGGTGTAATAAATGAAAACGGAGGTAACTCAACACTGCTTTTGCAGTACGATCCGTTGGATTTTGACGGCGTGCCGTTTCTTAATAATTTAGACGGATATGCATATGTGTTCTATGATGAAGATAAGTCCGGCTATGACGCATTCAGCTATGTGGTGGAAAGGTCGTAGACAGTAAAATTTATAAGCTAAAATATAACCATATTATGTTAAAGGGCTTTTAAACAGAAATTGTAAAAGGAGTGAGTAGTTATGCTTACATGTCCGTTTTGCGGGTCGCACCGCATAGAAACAATCGGGGGAGATTACGGCAACCCTTTTGACCGTCGCAAAGAAAAGAAAATTTGTATGGATTGTGGGCGGACAATGCCACATCAGTCGGTAGATGTCAACCCTTTTGACCGTCGCAAAGAAAAGAAAATTTGTATGGATTATTGGCGGACAATACCACAGCAGTTGATAGATGTCAACCTATATGTTCAGCCTGTTATAAAGGTTGTGGCAAAAGCGGAGGGAGGCGGATTAACAAAAACCGCCGAAACCACTGTTCCGTTTAAAGACGGTACTTATTCGCTCGGAAAGGATTACCCGTTCTGCCGTTTATCAGACGCTGCAAAGAACACCTGCTTTATGAACAGCGTTGCGGTTAAGGGCGACAAAATAACCATTGCCGGAGAAGCCTTAAGGGCTGCAGAGCTGCCGAAAACGGTGGTGAAAAGGCTGACTGCTTACGGACACGACAACTGCCCCCCAGAGGAAACAATTACTTTGACAATCAGTCTGGAAATTCAGTAGCAAATAACAAATATAGGCGATAGAGCTTTGTTTTATATTAAATAGGAAGTGTTATAAAGAATACACATAAATTTACTAAGGCTCGCATTGCCATAGTGTGATAAAACTAATTGCCGAAAGGAGTGGCTGTAAATGAAAGCGGAGCTTGTGTTGAAAATTTCAATGCTTGACAACATTGAAAAAGCTGAAAAAAATCGTGATGAATGGATTACTGCCTATAAAAAAATTGCCAAGGAATACCCCGAAACAGAGGATATGTCCTTGCTGCTTATTGACCGCATAAACAAGGCGTTTAAAATAATAAAAAATAGGGAAGAACTTAGACTGTCCGATTCTTTCTGCGGCGATACGGCTTTTATGGATACTGTGGTTGAAGAGGAAGCAAAAGCAGAAGCAGAGCTGGACGGCGATTTTCCTTTGGGCAATGAGTTTGACGCAGAATTTGCCCTGCCGTATTTTCAGATTATAGATTTAGCAAAAATTCAGCTTGGATTAGCAAATCAGGTAAATCCGGGCATATACTGTGAATACGCATACGATGTTCTGGTACGAAAAGGCTTTTTATGTGAGCTTGACGGTCGTTGGCGAGATGCTCAGCATTGTTATTGCGGAGTACCAACAAGCAGCTCTGTTCAGAACAGAGAGGACTATTGCTGCCACAAGGCTGAAGAGGCGGGCGAGAGACTGTATAAAAAGGGAATGGAGCTTATTAAGGAGTTAAACTGGGGCGAAGCCTGGTACCCTCTTTATAAAGCGGCAGAGCTTGAGCATACCGAGGCTATGGCGGAAATCGGCTATATGACTGCGTACGGCTTAGGGTGTGGCAGAAGTGTAAATGAGGGGCTTGCTTACCTTCGCCGTGCCGCAGAAAAAGGAAGCAATTATGCCTGCCGTATTATTTGGGAAATGCACGACAACGGCTTTTATGATGTAAAGGCGGCAGAAGCGAAAAAATGGTGCGAAGCAGCAGCCAAGCAAGGCGATAAAAAAGCCGAGGCTCGTATGGAGGAAGGCTTTGACCTACGCCCCGTTACCGAAATTTTACAGGAGCAGATTGATAAAGGCAGTATTGACGCACTTTGGTATATGGCAATGGAGCTTTCCTCAGCCGAAAACGAAGAAAAAGCAGTTGAATATATTGAAATGGCGGCAGAAAAGGAGCAGCTTGACGCACTGCTGTTTTATGCAGAGCTTTATGGGAATCCGTCAAATAATGATTTTTACAATGAAGAAAAGGCAGATGAATATTACCGCAGGGCGGCAGAAAAAGGCAGTGAAAAAGCTATTCTGGCTTTGGGTGACAGATCGCTTAAGGACACCCCTGTTCCTTTCTGGAAGCAGGCAACGAATTTAGAAGGCATAACAGAAAAGCTGCGTGAGCAGCACGTAGCACAGTTTGCATGGTATCTTCTGGCGGCAGAGGGTGGCTGCGTTGGGGCTATGCCGCATATTGTAACTGCCTATTACTATGGCTATCCGGTCGAAAAAGACCAAGAGCAGGCATTTTTGTGGGCTTGCCGTGGGGCGGACAGCGGCGACAGCTATGCTATGTATCAAGTAGGATATTTTTATGAAAACGCCCTTGGCTGTGATAAGGATATGACAGCCGCACTTATGTTTTATATTCGGGCAGCAGAGGCAGGAGTATCCGACGCAATGAACAGACTGGTTGATATTTACACAAACGGCAGGCCAGGTATACCTGCAAATAAAGAAAAGGCAAACCGCTACCTGTTTATGTCAGGTGCAGGCAGGGATTAATATACCGTTAAATCGGCATTTATTTAAGGAGGATATATTATGAGGACATTGTCAGATAATGAGGTTTTGGCACTTGAAAGCATTTTAGTTGAAGACAACGAAAAAATAGTAGGTATTTTAGTTGAATATGGTACAACGGGTGTGGGAGGATGCAACACCTCCGGCTTTTCTGCGGATACATCTAATAAGTTTGACCTTGAAAATCTTGCCGGTACAAAACCATTGCAAATAAAGGGAGTAAAATTATGTGCGGTTGTTAATGATGTTATGTATTTTAGAAATGATAACGGAAAGGTTTTTCCGCACAATTATGATCAGACCTTTAAATTAATGGGAAAGGGCATAGCCTATGATACATATGAATGTACCTGTATAAGTGCAGTTCTTGCGAAAAAGTAAACACATTATTTTCATATTGGCAGCCGGAGGTGAAAACAGTGTGTGAAAATAAAGCTATTAAATGCCCTAAATGCGGCAGCGGTAATGTTACCTGTATGGACGGTGCAGGTGCGGTTTTAAAATACGGCTACGATGTTATGATAGACATTGCACCCGAAATGTGGCTGTGCAACGATTGCAAAGAGAGCTTTCGGGTAGATTTGGAGACATTTTTTAATGCCGACTGTAAGGAGAAATTAAAATGAGCAGAAAAGAAGAATTAATGCTTGAAAAAGAGCAGATAGATGATGAAATCGGCTTTTTGTTTTATACCGATGACATTAAGGACGGACTTATGCGTATTCGTCAGGCACTCGATGAAATCAGCAAAACAGGGCATATTCAGAATACCGCCGACCCCTATATTGATACATATATGTGGTCGGAGCAAAAATATAAAAGACTGGTGCGGGTTTTAAAGGACGCCGAAAAGGTGTATGCCGAGCTGTTAAGCTGTTTGTAACGAAGGGGGTGTTTGTATGAGCCTTTTTTACAGCGATTGGTTTTATGAAAAATTACCTCTTGACTTCGACCCGAAAAAAGAGCCTAAGGACGAAGCGGAGAAGCTTGCCCTAAGGGCAATTTGCAATGCAACCAACGACATCAGAATATCTGTGGAAAGCATAGTGAGCGACCTCACAAGGGCGGCAGAAATGGGTTATACACCGGCATGGTATATGCTGGGCTGGTTATATCAATATCAGCCACCGATTTTTGTTACCGATGATCCTTACTTTGATAGTGAAGGCAATCGCCTTAGAAAGTACAAAAAGGCGGAAGAATACTATAAAACAGCTGTTGAGGCGGGAGAAAAAAACGCCCTTTACGGTTTGGCTACTCTCTGTATTTTTGGAAGCGAAGGGACGGATGGTTACCATGGCAGAAGTCCTTTGGAGGGGCTTAAATATATGACAGCGGCGGCGAAGGCAGGCGTTGGCAAGGCTATGGTGTCCCTGGGCTGCATATTTTATAATGATATTTATGCAGAGGATGAACAAATTCAATTTCAGCTTGAAGCTATTGCCAACAATCGTATGAGGGATAAAAGCGTTCTCAGGTACAGCGACAACGGTACCCTGGTGTTTGACCCCGATGCACTCCACCTTGTTAATTTTAGTTGCATTTACGATGAAATCCTGGCAAGCTATTGGTTAGAAAGGTTTGATGAGTATGCTGACGGCTTTGAGACGAATTTTGAGAACGAACCGCAGGAGATAACCCAACGGACAGAGCAGGCACTTTTGCGGCTGCGGGAATATGAACGGGAATATCTTGCACACTGGAAGCTGTTTGAGGACCATGAGCTGCAGGGAATAAAAGCTATGGAAGAAATATCGAAAATTCATGACAGATATTACAAAAAAGGAGATGAAGTATAATGAGTAATGCAATAGGAATCAAGGTTACAAAGGCAGACGGTGATTACGACATAGGTGCAAGCAAATTTTTTGGTGCTCCGGTAATCCCGAAAGAGTGGCAGGGTATTTTTTTAGATACGGAAATGTTCCTTTGCCAAATTAAATGTGATGATATTGCCATGCTTGATGAAGGAAATCGTCTGCCGCATAAAGGGTATTTATATGTTTTTTTAGATGTTAAGGGCTATCCGTTTAAACCACGGGTGCTGTATTATAGCGGTCAGCCGACTGTTGCAGTTGATGACTTTAACAAAAATGTTCCGTTTGCGGAGCATCTTACAAATGAATGGCTTATGAGCTTTAAACCGGCAGCTGAAGACAGCGGCGGCATAAGACTTCTGGGAGTACCTACAGACTGGAATTATGCCGAGCCGGCACCTGATGTTTTTATGCAGTATGATCCCCTTGAGGCTGATATGGGCTTTCAAGACAGCGTTGACGGCTATGTGTACCTGCTGTTTGGCGAAAAATCCGATGACTTAGGCGATATTATTTATAGGGAAGAACGGAGCTAATCTAACAATGAAAGATAAAAAGAGCATTGCAGATGTACTCGGACAGATTGCCGAGGCCTACGGTGAGGATATTTTTCTGGAGCAAAGGCGTGTGTATGCAATTCTTTCTGACCTTGCACCGGGAGATTTCTATGCAAAACAAAGACGCAGAATAAAAATGGCCCTTGAAGCAGGCTCCGTTGAAATACTGCTGAAAGCCAAAAGAGATGAAAACGGAGCAGAGCTTTATATAAATGAATCAATAAAACGCCTTATTAATAATACCGATATGGCGGAGGATATTGCAAAAGAAACAATAGCCTTAATTGCAGAGGCACTTTCCGTAAACCCCGCCGAGGCTTCAAACGAATGCCAAAAAGGTTTAAAATCAAAAGAGAAAGGGCAAAGGACAGAAAGGCAGAACAAGTGGAAAGAACTTACCAAAGCCGGTAAATATGCGGCAATTGGAATACTTTCACTGTGCGGTGCTGCTGCGGTTTTGTCGTTGGCTGTTTTATTTGTGAATTTGGATACAATTGGCAAACAGTGGTTTATAGGCATAGTCAGCGGTGTTGCCCTTACGGCAGGCGTGGTGGGTTTGGCATTTTTAATTGAAAATAAAATTTACAACGAAAAATGCCAAACCATAACAATTTCACTGCCGATTTTACTTGCCGCAAATATTGTACTGCGTGCCGTGCTTGGCAATGAAGCCTATGGATTGATATTCCATATAATTTCAGCTTGGATTGTGGCAGGGGCAGCTGCAAATATTGTGCTTACCCGTGTTGAATTGGAAGAAAAATGGACATGGCCCAATGCTGCGGTGGCACTGTGCAGTGGCTTTTTGTTCTTTTTGTGGCCTGGCGACTTCTCGTGGACGGTGTGGCAGTGGATTATCGGCATTGGCGGCAGTCTTGCATTAAGTGCTTTTGCGGTAATTGTGTCGTGGATACTTGAGGAAATAGGGGCGGAAATATATCAGAGCCTGTCTGTTATATTAATTTTGACTACAACAGCAAATTTTGTTCTGCTTTTTACATTAAAGCAGGACTATTTGATTATAGCTATGTGCTTTATGGCTGTGTTTACCGTCGGTGCAATTATAACTGCATTTATGTCCTTTGGTGAAGACGCACCGGTGCCGGGCTTTATAAATATTGTTATAGCAATTATTAACTGCGGTATTTTTATTATTTTAGTAACCGGCTCTTACCGCCTGCTTGAAGATTATGTTCGGCTGCTGCCGGATAAAATGAAAGCAAAGCCAACGCAGAGCTGATATTGAAATATTTCTAAAAATGAAGGGTGCTTGCCGAATTTACATAAAATTTCTGAAAGAGTGGTGAAGTATGAACGACAGTGGTGCAAGGTATTATTATTCCCGCCTTACAGATAATGAAAGGGAAATTTACGAAAGTATTTGCAAAGCACTTCTTAGCTTTGAGCCTGCGTTGACTCTTCGCCATGCCCCAATTGGCAATATGCAGAAAATATTGAAATCTGTTTTATTTGATAATCCGGTGTTTTTTTATCTTAACAGAAAAAGGGTGGCAGTTTTGCAAAATCCCTTTGGACTTACACTTGTGTTTCAATATGATTATTCAAGACCGGATGCAGAGGCTATGTGGCAAACGGCACAAATAAGGCTTGACCGATTTATGGAAAGGTGCATTAAACCAAATATGAATAGCCTTGCAAAGCAAATTGAAGCACACCGTTGGATGCAGCAAAATATTAAAATTGCGAAAGCCCCCTACGGCAGAGAATGTTTTTCTCTTGTAGGAGCTTTGGTTAATGGGTGCTGTGTGTGCGAAGGCTTCGCACACGGATATAAGCTTATTTGTGACCGTATGCATATTGCCTCAATAATAGTTACAGGCACCGCAATAAAAGAGGACGGCACAAGGGAGGCCCACGCATGGAACATCACCCGTATAGACGGAGTTACGGCGCATATTGATGTTACTTGGGATACAATATACGGTGTAGGCTCATATGACTATTTTAATTTAAGTGATGATGAAATAGCCGCAGACCATATCTATGACAGAAGCCTTTACCCAAGGTGTGAGGAAAACAATATAAATTATTTCAAGCTGAATAAATTGGTGGCTTACAATAAGAGTGAACTGTGCAGCATTATTGCAAACAACAGGCAAAGGGAGTTTTTCTCTGTAAAGCTTGAGTTTCAGTGCGATGCCGGCCTGCTTGCAGAATGTGGCTTTCCCTCCGGAAGGCTTCGGTACAATGCCGCAAGAAATATTGTATCCTTTGCAAAATAACTCAGACAAAAGGATGTCGGCTGTGATTTTATACAGATGTATATATTAAGGCAGACTATTCGGAAATATAACAAAGACCGGACATACCGTTTTGGCTGTCCGGTCTTTTTTGGCTGTTTGTGTCTTACACTTTTTGTTGCTTATGCTCTGTATGGTTGGCATATGAGGCCTACAGATGTGCTTTTACTGCAGCTTATGCACATACTGCTCACAATATTTACTGCTTTGTGTAAATTAACGGTTTTGGAACTTGCCAAAGCAGTACAGGGTACTACATAGCAGCAGGCTGCTGTTATGTAGCCTGTGCAAGGTGCTGCTGTGTTGCCAGACCAAAGCTAATGTTTATTGCCTTGTTTACCTCGTTCATAGCTCCGGTGTCAAGACATCCCATTTTTTCCTTTAGCCGTTTTTTGTCGAGCGTTCTTATTTGCTCAAGCAGTACCACAGAATCCTTCATTAGTCCGCATTGCTGAGCTCCCAGCTGTATGTGAGTAGGCAGCTTTGCCTTTGACTGTTGACTTGTAATAGCTGCGGCTATTACTGTTGGGCTGAATTTATTTCCTACATCATTCTGTACTATAAGCACAGGTCGTATTCCGCCCTGCTCCGAGCCGACTACAGGGCTTAAATCGGCATAAAAAATGTCACCTCGTTTAATGTTCACAATTTTCACACTCCGTAAATTTATTGTAATTAATTACAATAGTATTTTTGCCTTGAATTTGTATGTTTATACTTTGGGACATTAACATAATATTTGATTTTCATTGTTTTGACACAAGTGCGGCAAATAACTGTTTATAGCACATAAACGGCTTTTTAATATTGCATATAGCTAAAATATACATAGCCAAGCATAAAATTTTTTCGATTATTCATAGAAAAATTACTGTTTAAAGGGCAAAATAAAATAATTATTTGCAATTTCATTTATGTGTGTTATAATTTATAAGGATATATTTATTTTTTTGGAGGTACTATGAGCGGTACAATAGTTTCTGTTATTGTTCCATATCTTGAGAGCAATAACAAGTTAATAGATACTCTGTCTTCAATATGTAAGCAAAGAAATTTTGACTCCACTAAAGTCGAAGTGCTGATAATAGACACCACCGAAAGCACAAACAGCAGGGCGTCTATCGGCAACCTGTCAATATGCAAGGTTATTAGTACAAAGGCGATAGACAGCTTTGCCGACGCCTGTAACCTAGCTATGGAAAATGCGGTCGGTCAGTATATAACCGTGTGTCATTGCGGTGACAGGTTTAGCGATAATTTTTTTCAAAAGGCTGTTGATGCATTTAACAGGTTTGAAAATGTGCCATATGTTACAGGTGAAAGATTTTGTATTAACCCGATATTTAAGGAGAAAAAGGCATTTAGATTAAATAAAGCGGTTGCTAATACAAGGGTTATAAGTCTTGCGGACGATCCTAATATGATTAATCTTGAGGTTACGGGTACCTTGTACAAGGCAGAAATATTTAAGTCCTATAAGTTTAACGGAAAGCTTAAATATGAAAGTGCAGATGATTTTTCACTTAGAATTCAGCTGGATTACCCTGAATATGTATATGCAAGCGACATTGAATATGATTACTTTATGCCGGTCAGCGATGACTTCTTGTATTATATACCGTCAAATTATAAGGATTGGTATAAAGAATCCCTCGAAAGCTTTTTGATGCCGTTAATTTTAGACAGCAGAGAAAAGCAGGGAATTGTTCCGGAGTTTATTCAGTTTTATACAATATTTAATATATCAACAAAGTTTCTTGCAAATATGAACAATCGCAACAAACGCAATATGAGCAACGAGGAGCTGGCTGAGTTTTTTGAAGCAGCCCGCAGGTGCCTGCAGTATGTTGACAACAGCTATGTTCTTAACAGAAACAAGTACAAGTCCCTGGGCTACAGTGAAGAGGCTGCGGAAATGTTCTATATGCTTAAGTATAACTGCGTTTTTAACGAAATGCCCCTTGTTAATGTGGAGGGCAAAAGGGAGGTTTACCTTACCTGTGACAGGGTGTTTGTTTCAAGACTTACCGACCAAAGGGTAGGCATTCATGTAATGGACTACCGTGACGGCAAGCTGGTTATAGACGGTTCGTTCAGGCGTGTGTTCAGCCTGGATGATATAGACCTGTATGTTCAGTTTAACGACCAGCAGTATTCCCTTACAGACACCGACCGTTACTCACTTACAAAATACTTTGGCATAAGTGCTTACAAGAAGTTTACATTCCACCTGGAGCTTCCTCTGGACCCGAACAATAAACGCCAAACAGTTTCATTCTTTGCAAGATACAGATACACAGTTATTCCGTTAAAGCTGTCATTCCTGCACCACTGGTCTAAATTTACCATTAAGCCTGCAAACTCCTACTGGAGGTTTAATAAATATGTGGCGTATGTTGATAATGTAAGAACTATAACCATACAGCATGCCTCGGCTTTTGATACGATTAAAAGGGAATTAAGGTTTCTGCCGGGTGTTTTTGCAGAGAGTAAGCGAAGCTTTATTACAAGAATACAATATTGGCTTACAAGACCGTTCTTTAAAAATAAGAAAATTTGGCTGATGTACGATAAGCTGTACAAGGGCGGCGACAGCTGTGAGTATTTATACAGATATTGTGCTAATAAAAACGACGGCATTTCAAGGTATTATATTATAGATAAAAATACTTCTGACTATAAGCGGCTAAAGGCGGACGGCTTAAAGCCGGTTAAAAACCATTCTTTTAAGCATAAAATGCTTTTCTTGAATACCGATATTGCACTTATTACAAACTCAAATGTATTCCCGTTTAACGGCTACAGTATGGATCGCTCCAGATTTATAAGGGGACTGTGCAACTTCCCGTCAATGTGCTTACAGCATGGCTTGTCGGTGCAAAAGTGTGCCATGGCACAGCAGCGAATTGTGGATAATACCCAGATGTATTTTTTGGCGTCTAAATATGAGTATAAAAATCTTAGCAACCATGCCTACAACTACCAGAACTTTAATATTTTAAAAATGACAGGTATAGGCAGATATGACGGCTTAATTAATCACGATAAAAAGCAGATACTGCTTTCACCTACCTGGCGTATGTACAATGCTATGCCTGTAACCACAAGCGAGGGCGAGCAGCGTGCCTACAATCCTGAATTTAAGCACACAACCTATTATAAGATTTACAATGACCTTATTAATAATCAGAAGCTTATAGAAACGGCCAAGCGAACAGGCTACAAAATCAAGTATGTGCTGCACCCTATATTAAGCTCACAGGTAAACGACTTTACACCTGACCCGTATGTTGAGGTAGTATCGTCGGTAGGCGACTTTAACTACGAAACAGCTTTTCAGGAGTCCAGCCTGATGGTTACGGACTATTCCGGCGTGCAGTTTGACTTTGCTTATATGAAAAAGCCTTTGGTTTACTTTCACCCGTCGCAGCTGCCTGCACACTACGAAGACGGCGGCTTCTTCTATGACACTATGGGCTTTGGTGAAATTTGTACCGAAAGTGATCAGCTTGTGGATTTGCTGTGTGAATATATGGAAAACGGCTGTAAAATGAAGCCGAAGTATATAGCAAGAGTTGAGGATTTCTACGAGTTTGATGACCACAATAACTGCGAAAGAATTTACAAGGAGATTTTTGAATACCAAAAGCAGGTTAATAAGGATAAGCTAAAGTGATTTTTGCCTTGCAGCAGATGAAAGTTACTTTGTAAAACTAATGCCCCCTTACCGCATATGATATAACCTCTTTACCGTATAAAACAGAAAGGAGAGTGCATATCAATTCGGCAAGGGGATTTTCTGCAAAAATTAATTCCTTGGCAAGAACTTTACAGGCTGTAGTGGTATATTGCACAAATTAAACAGCAGCGTTTTGTAATATTAACAAAAAAGTTACTTTTAATTGACTTTTTAAGGCGAAAAATATATAATTAATGTGTTATGGCTGTATTTAAGGTAGCATAGGGAGCTTTATCATTCCTAAATATTTTGTACAGTGAAAATTTAAAATTCCTTTATGGAGGTAATACGAGTGAAAAGAGTTGCAAAACCGGTATTTTTCATCCTTGCCATCCTAATACTTGTGTTGAGCTATTTTGCCACATTTGGTTTACATACCCAATACGGCGACATAGATACAACAGTTATCAAGGGTATTGGTGACATTAGATGGGGAATAGACATCAGGGGCGGCGTTGAGGCTACATTTAAGCCTGCCGACGGCGTAGACGCAACTGATGAAGAAATTGAGGCCGCTAAGGCTATTATTGAAACAAGACTTGTTTCAAGCAACATTACAGATTACGAGCTGTATGCTGACCCTTCAAGCAACAGAATTATTGTTAGATTCCCTTGGAAAGAGGATGAAACAGAGTTTGACGCTAAGTCTGCTATTGAAGAAATTTCTGCTACTGCAGAATTAACATTCAGACCCGGCAAAGAGTACACATCTACCGATATTAATGCAGAGGGCGAAACAGTTTACAAAACACCTAAGGGCAATACAGCAACTGTTTTGATGGACGGCAGTAATGTAGAATCTGCTCAGGCAGGTCTTGACGGTACAGAATATGTTGTACAGCTAAAGCTGAAGGACGCTTCTGTGTTCCAGGATATTACTACAAAATATCTTAAACAGATTGTTTCCATTTGGCTGGACGATGAAATGCTTACTGCACCTACAGTATCGGCAACAGTTACAAACGGAGAGGCTGTTATTAACGGTATGAAAAGTGCAGAAGAGGCACAGGATCTTGCTACAAAGATTAACGCAGGTGCTTTGCCGTTTAAGCTTGAAACAACAAGCTTTGGTAGTGTAAGCCCTACACTTGGTGAGTCTGCACTGGTAGCTATGGCATATGCCGCTGTTGTTGCCCTAATATTTATGGCAATATTCCTGATTGTTATGTACAGACTGCCTGGCTTTATTGCGGTAATTACACTGCTTGGTCAGCTGTCGCTTTCAGTAGTAGCGGTATCGGGCTTCTTTACTGTAATACCAAGCTTCACAATGACGCTGCCTGGTATTGCCGGTATGATACTTTCTATCGGTATGGGTGCCGACGCAAACATTATTACAGCAGAGCGTATTCGTGAGGAGATCAGAGCAGGCAAAACTATTGACGGTGCTGTTATTGCAGGTACAAAGGGCTCGTTCTGGGCTATCTTTGACGGTAACATTACAGTAATTATAGTATCAATAATTTTGATGCTTGTATTTGGTCCTGTAAATATTCTTTCAGGTATTTTCGGGCCGTCAACAACAGGTACAATTTACTCATTCGGTTACACACTGTTGGTTGGTGTAATAGCTAACTTTGTAATGGGTGTAGGTGCATCAAGACTTATGATTAAATCTGCATCCGGCATTAAGCTGTTCCGTAAAAAATGGTTGTTTGGAGGTGCAGGTAAATAATGAAAAAGGTACTAAACTTTACAGGAACCTCGAAGATATTCTTCAGCATCTCAATAGCAATTTTTATTATAGGTATTATCTGTAACTGTATTTTCGGCGTTACCCTTGACATTCAGTTTACAGGCGGTACTATTATTCAGTACAACTATACCGGCGATATTGATACAGACGCAATGAAAGACCTAATTCAAAAGGAAACTGCCGACACTGTATCATTTAACATTAGTGAAAATATTACTGTAGGCGACGACGATAACCAGCTGCAAAACGGCTACCTGCTTGCTGTACAGTTCTCAGGTAAAAAGACAATTACACCTGACATAATGAATAACCTTACAACAGAGCTGCAAAGCACCTACCCTGATAATAACTTTAAAATGGTAGACTCTCAGTCTGTTGAATCGTCAATGGGCTGGAAGTTCTTCCTAAAGTGTATTACAGCTGTAGCAATAGCTTGTGTGCTTATGGTTATTTATGTTGCATTCAGATTTAAAAAGATTGGCGGTTTGTCTGCCGGTGTAATGGCATTGGTAGCATTGTTCCACGATGTTCTGATGATTTACTTTACATTTATAATCTTAAGAATGCCTATAGACAGTAACTTCATTGCCGTAACGCTTATGATTTTAGGTTACTCTCTAAACGATACTATTGTTATTTACGACCGTGTTCGTGAAAACAGAAAGCTAATGGGCGGCAAAAAGATTGAATATGCTGCTCTGTTTAACAAGAGTGCCACACAGGTGCTTCGCAGAACAATATGTACATCGCTTACAACATTAGCTGCTATTGTGTCGGTATTGGTATTTGCTTTGGTATTTAACATTCAGTCCGTTGTATCATTTGCTCTGCCGATGATGATGGGTGTTATTTCCGGCTGTTATTCTTCAGTTTGTATTGCCGGTCCATTGTGGGTAATTTGGCAGAACCACAAGCTTGCAAGTCCAAAGAAAAAGGGCAAGAGCAGAAAGTAATTTTTTAAAACAGAATTTCTGAATAAAAAACAGTTTCGGCTGTGCTTACATTGTTAAGCACAGCCGATTTGCATATTTACGGGAAATGGTCTATAATACAAGCAAGAGTAATCTTACAGGCTCTGCTTAGGTGCGGCAAAAGCCTTGCAGGTGCTTGTGTAAATATATTTTGGAAGGATTAGTGACAATATTGGCAATTTTAACTTGCGATAATGTTTCAATGAGCTATGACGGAAATGTAGTTTTCAGAGATCTTAGCTTTAAAATAAATGCCGGCGACTATTTGTGTATTGTCGGAGAAAACGGCTCCGGCAAAAGCACCCTTATGAAGGGGATTTTGGGACTGCACACGCCGTCCTACGGCAGATTTATATTTGACGAGGGCTTAAGGCAAAAGGAAATAGGCTATTTGCCGCAGCAAACGGGGGCACAAAAGGATTTTCCCGCTTCTGTGTGGGAGGTAGTGCTTTCGGGACGATTAAATAAAAAAAGACTGGCAGGCTTCTATAATAAAGAGGATAAAAGAATAGCTCAGGAAACTTTGGAAAAGCTGGGAATATCACAGCTAAAGAAAAGATGCTACAAGGAGCTTTCTGGAGGTCAGCAGCAGCGTGTACTGCTGGCAAGGGCGTTGTGTGCTACCGGCAAGCTTATTTTGCTTGACGAGCCTGTTGCGGGACTTGACCCTGTAGCTATGGCACATATGTACTCAATTATAAAAGAGCTTAATGAAAAGGATAAAATTACGGTTATAATGGTGTCACACGATATTATAAGCGCTGTGCAGTATGCAACGCATATTTTGCATATGTGCGTAAACGGAGATATGTTTTTCGGTACAAAGGAGCAGTACGAGCACAGCGAGCTTGGCAGCAGATTTTTGTATCATAACTGTCACTGTGACGCCTGTGAAAAGCACAAGCAAAAGCACCTGCATCTTTATGATGAGGTCAGCAAAAACAGCGGTTGGGGAGGAAGTAAATAATGGATGTACTTTCAATGTTCAGCTACAGCTTTATGCTTCGTGCACTTGTAGTGGGCATACCCGTAGCCCTGTGTGCCGCACTTTTAGGTGTAAGCCTTGTATTAAAGCGATATTCAATGATAGGCGACGGACTTTCTCATGTAGGCTTTGGTGCACTTGCTATAGCCTCTGCTTTTAACTGGACACCTTTGCCGGTAGCCATTCCTGTAGTGGTTGTTGCCGCATTTTTGCTGTTAAGGCTTAGCGAAAGCAGCAAAATTAAAGGCGATTCAGCTATAGCCTTAATTTCCAGCAGTGCCTTGGCTATTGGCGTTACTGTGGCAACAATGCAAAACGGTATGAACACCGACATAAACAGCTACCTGTTTGGCAGTATTATAGCTACCTCTGACTTCGACGCTGTTTTAAGTGTATGCCTGTCTGCTGTGGTAATATTGCTGTTTGTGGTATTCTACCACAGAATTTTTGCAGTGACCTTTGATGAAAGCTTTTCAAAGGCTACAGGCACAAACGCCGATTTTTACAATGTAATTATAGCTATACTTACGGCACTTACCGTAGTGCTTGGTATGAGAATAATGGGTACACTGCTTATTTCCAGTCTTATTATTTTTCCGTCGCTTACGGCTATGCAGCTTTGTAAAACCTTTAAAAAGGTAATTGTAGTTTCTGCTGTTTTGTCGGTGGTGTGCTTCTTTTTGGGAATTACGGTTTCATATTTGTACGGAACACCAACAGGTGCAAGCATAGTTATTGTTAATATAGCGGCGTTTCTTTGCTTTACCCTAGCTAAAAAAATTAAGGGCTAGCTTTTCCAACTGTTATACAGTCGGTCGGGTTTTGTGTAACGATTTTTAATAAAAGTCACATAAAATTGTATATATTGCAGTAAAATCAAACAACTATTTGTGCAATATTCCTACGGCGTTAAATTTGTTTATTTGTTAATATTATGGTATAATCTACTAGTGTAGGGGGTGTAATAATGGACAAAGCAAAAAGGCAGTCCGGTATAGAGCTGCTAAGAATTATAGTTATGCTGCAAATTGTGTTCTTGCATTTGTATCAGTATGGTCATCTTCATGCAGGGGCTTCTTCTGCCGGAACTATAGACGGTACATTTGTAACATTTGTATGGTCTATGTGCAGAGCACCCGTTGATGTATTCGTGATGATAAGCGGTTACTTTATGATAACCTCCCAATTTGACATTAAAAGGACTATTAAACGAGGGTCAAATCTTTATGGGGCTATGTTCTTCTATTCGGTAGTAATCAGCATTATTTTCTTTATTGCAAACCCACAGTTACTTACACCCGGGAATGTTGTAAGTGCAGTAACGCCGTTCTTCTCAAAAACATGGTATTTTTTTGATAATTACTTAATAATTTTGCTGTTGAGTCCTTTTATAAACAAAATGCTTGCTTCGCTTACCAAAAAGCAATATTTGTATTTTATGGGTATTGTTTTTGTTGTAATGAGCCTGTGGGCGACTATCGCAAATATAGACGGTCTTAATAAAATATTCAGTGTAAAAAAGATTATAGATCCATACTACGGAAAAAGCCTGGGTGGTTTTTTGCTTATGTATATAATTGGCGGCTATCTAAGACTGTTTGTGGGAAGAAATCAAGAGAGAAGGTCTGTAAGGTTTACTTATTTGGCTGTATTTTTCGGTCTGTGTGTTGTAGACTTTGGTCTTTACTGCATATTCCCACAGTATAAAAATGTTTTTGGTATGTTTAACAATCCTCTTGTATTGGCAGAGGGAGCAATGCTTATACTGTTCTTCAGAGATTTAACCTTCAGCTCAAGGGCAGTAAACGCCATAGCAGGCACAACCTTAGGCGTATATGCAATTCACGAAAACCCTTATGTGCGTGACTGGCTGTGGGGTATAATAGACTTTAGCAATAAACACCTGTATGATACCTTAGTGTACATTCCGCTGGCTATACTTGCTGTAGTTGGTGTGTTTGCAGGGTGCAGTATAGCAGAGTTTATTCGTCTTAAAATTTTCAGCTTGGCAGAGAAGCTGTTTATTAAATCTAAATAAGGTATATAATGAATCCCTACGGCATAGAGTAGGATATTTTTGGTATTGGTATAAATTGAGGTATTGGCAATAATATCTGTTGCAGGCGGTGCTGCGTCTTTATGACTGTGCAGCCGTATCATTTGTGCAAATAACGGCACAGGCAGATATTTCAGGTGCTTTGCATCTGTATGTTTTTCATATGCACACTTTTGACTGTGACAGCGTATATGATAATAAAACACATCAATGGCTATTAATCCAAGCAATATTCACTGTATGCTGTAGGATTTTTGCTGTTTTCCAGGGGAATATTACATTAAGTAAGGAAAGTGGGGGAGAGATTACCTGTTAATCTCAAATATATGTCAGTTGAAATAATAGATGGAGAAAAACATAAGACACTTCAGGAAAGCTACGAAACTATAGGCACATACTATAACGCAAAGGAAATTTACCCTCTTTATGACGGTAACGACCTGGGTGCCAGTTATACGCCAAAGCAAACTGTGTTTAAGGTGTGGGCACCAAGTGCAAATATGGTTTCGCTTAATTTGTACAAAACCGGCTCTGATGTTGAGCAGGGTGCCGGTAAAATTTTAACAACACAAATGCGTAAAAACGAAGAAAACGGTGTGTGGAGCGTGGCTGTTTCAAGTGACCTTAAGGGCGTTTACTATACCTACACTGTAATGGTAAACGGTGAGGCAAGAGAAACACAGGATGTTTACTCCTTTGCGGTAGGTGTAAACGGAAGCCGTTCTATGGTGGTTGACTTAAAGTCTACCAACCCTGTCGGCTGGGAGGACGACAAGCATATTCTTGTTGAAAAGCCTACAAACGCAGTTATTTGGGAAATTCATGTGCGTGACTTCTCTATTAGCCGTACCTCGGGAGTAAATTCAGAGGGACGAGGCAAATATTTGGCATTTACACAGCGTGGCACAAGAGTAAACAGAACAAAAAACTTTTCTACCTGTGTGGAATATTTGGTGGAGCAGGGCGTCAACTATGTTCACCTTAATCCTGTATTTGATTTTGGCTCTGTAAACGAGGCTATGCACACAACCCAGTATAACTGGGGCTACGATCCTGTTAATTTCAATGTGCCGGAGGGCTCCTACGCTACCAATGCGGCAATGGGCGAGGTGCGAATTAACGAATTTAAGCAAATGGTTCAGGCACTGCACGACAGGGGCATTGGCGTTATTATGGATGTGGTTTATAACCATGTATATTCGGCAGGCGACAGCTGCTTTGAAAAAACAGTTCCGGGATATTATTTCAGAATGTATTCGCAGTATCAGTATTTTAACGGAAGCGGCTGCGGCAATGTAACAGCCTCCGATAAGGCAATGTTCAGAAAATATATGATCGATTCTGTAACCTACTGGGCAAACGAGTATCATATTGACGGCTTCCGTTTTGATTTAATGGGCTGTCATGATGTTATTACAATGAATAAAATCCGAGAGGCTCTTGACCAAATTGATTCCAGAATTTTAATGTACGGCGAGCCTTGGATGGCTGACTGGATGGGCAACGGTATAGACGGTGAATACGCCTGTACATCTCAAAATTCCTTTAAACTTGACCCTAGAGTGGGAATGTTCAGCGACAAAATAAGAAACGCCCTGAAGGGCAGCTCCGACGATGAATCAATAGGGTATATACAGGGTGCAACAAATGTAAATAATGAGATTAAGTCCGGTATGATGGGCGGAGCCTGCGACACCTTTGGCAGATGGTCAAGGGAGCCGGCACAGTGTATAACATATGACTCTGCCCACGATAATTTAACACTGTGGGACAAAATCCTGAAATCCAACGGCAGCAACGATTTTAACGGTCATAACTCTATTTTGCTGGCACAAAACAAGCTGTCGGCTGTTATCGTTCTTACATCACAGGGAGTGCCGTTCTATCTGGCCGGTGAGGAATTTGCCAGAACAAAGTACGGCGACCACAACAGCTATAAATCTGCCGATACTGTAAATAAAATAGATTGGACACGGGTAATGCATTATAATAACCTTGTTCAGTATTATAAGGGCTTAATGGCTTTGCGTTCGGCATATACTCCGTTTAGAGAGGGTAACGATGATTCAATTAAAACTACCTACTTTGTAGAGAATGGCAGTGCTATTGGTTATACTATTCAAAACACTACGGCTAACGCTGAAAATGAATGGGGAATTGCCGCTGTGCTTGTTAATAACAGTGCCAGCCCAAAGGCACTAGATTTGAAGGTAAACGGCGGCAGTGTACCTTCAAGATGGGCGGTGGTAGTAAACAGTGACAGGGCAGGTATTGAAAGGCTGGGCACTATAAGCGGCAGTACAATTAATGTTCCGCCACGAAGTGCGTTGGTGCTTGTTGACGACGCAACCTTTGACAGATTAAAGGTAAAGGAAAGGCACTACAGCACTGTTACCATAAAACATATTGACAAGGACACCGGCGAGGTTGTAAGGGCGGTTGCATCTCATTATATTAAGGGTACAACCTATAGAACCTACCCGTGCAAGAGTATATTGTTTGACTATACACTGGTAGACTCGGAGGGTGAGTCTTGCGGTATAGTGGGCGATAAGGATATAGAGGTAAAGTACTATTATCAAAAGGACGCCCGTGAGAACTTTATTTTGGAAAGACGACAAATAACAGACGACGGCACACCTGTAACAGCTCCTGTAATAAAGAAGGTAAAAAAAGGCGACAAGTATGCTGTTAAACCGGAGGCGGTACAGGGCTATGAGCTTGATACCGACAGACTTCCTAAATCTATTGGTACGATTAACGGCGACACTACAATAACCTATATTGACAAGCTTGTGCCGGCTAAGCCTCTCAAGGTGCATTATTTCAATCATAACAACTGGCTTGCACCGCATATTTATATTTATGACGACAGAGGCGGCTCTGCAAGACCGCTGTCAGAGCAATGGCCGGGTGCACTTATGAGCTGCGAGGGTGACAACGGCTGGTGGAGCTTTGACGAGGTAGACATAGACGAAGCACAGGTTATGTTCAGCGACGGCATATTTGGTCAGGATCCGGCGGCAAATCACCCCGGCTACGCTGTTGCCGGTGAGGTTTGGATAAAAAACCAAAGAGTTTATTTCGACTCTAAAATTGTTGTCAGCCATGTTGACATAAACGGAAACAAGCTGGTAGATGATGTTGTTATTGAGGGAAAAAACAAGTGTAGTGAGGATACCTATGTTGCTATGCCTATAAAAGAGCTTGGCAGGGTGCTAAACAGTATCGGTGAGGTTTCGGGAATGTGGAGCACTACAGTAGAAAATGTTGTGTTTATCTATGAAACAAAGAAAAACAGCCTTCAGTGAGTTTTTGTTAATATAAGCAGGCAAAAACACTTGACAAAAATCTACAGCTGAATATAATTATTATTAACAGTATAAATATTTGAAAAGCTGTGAAGGGAATAAGACACAGTGCTTTAGGCTGCAGAGAGTTGGCGTATGGTGCGAGCCAATGTTTATGCCTGTGTGTATAGCTCATCCCGGAGTTGACTGTCCGAAATGTAGGGCAGTACGCAAGACTGCGTTAGAGGTCAGAGCCTTGTCAGAGGCTTACTAAGGAGCAATTTATTGCTTAAATTTGGGTGGTACCACGGTAACGCTTTGTGTAATATCGTCCCTTTTTCTTTGCTTGTGCAGGGGAAAAGGGGCTTTTTGTGATTAAGGAGGAAATAGGTTATGAATCAGTCTTATAAAAAATACAAACCCTTTAAGCAGATAAACCTAAAAAACAGACAATGGCCTGATAATGTTATAGACAAAGCACCTATATGGTGCAGTGTAGACCTGCGTGACGGAAATCAGGCACTTATTGACCCTATGAATTTGCAGGAAAAGCTGGAGTTTTTTAAAGCCCTGTGCGATATGGGATTTAAAGAAATTGAAATAGGCTTTCCGTCTGCGTCGGAAACAGAGTATGAAATTTGCCGAGAGCTTATTGAGGGCAACTATATTCCCGACGATGTTGCTATACAGGTTTTGGTTCAAGCCAGAGAGCATCTTATAAGAAAAACCTTTGAGGCTATTGAGGGGGCAAAAAATGTAATTGTTCATTTTTACAATTCCACCTCAACGCTGCAGAGAAAGGTTGTGTTTAAAAAGGATAAGGCCGGTATTACGGATATTGCCGTAAAGGGAGCAAGGCTGATAAAGGAGCTTACAGACGCTTACACAGGCGACACCAATATTAGGTTTGAGTATTCACCCGAAAGCTTTAGCGGAACAGAGGTTGATTTTTCTGTAGACATATGCTCAAGGGTAATGCAGGAGCTGGGTGCTTCAAAGGAAAATCCTATTATTCTAAATCTGCCAAACACTGTGGAAATGTGTACACCAAATACATACGCAGATCAGGTGGAGTACTTTATAAAGCATTTACCAAACAGAGAGGCAGCTATTATAAGCGTGCATCCGCATAACGACCGTGGCTGCGGCGTTGCGGCTGCAGAGCTTGCACTTTTGGCAGGTGCCGAAAGGGTAGAGGGCACGTTGTTTGGCAACGGCGAGCGTACAGGCAATTTGGATATTGTTACAGTAGGCTTAAATATGTTTACACAGGGTGTTGACCCTAAGCTTGATTTCAGTAATCTTCCAAAGTATAAAGAAATTTATGAACGCTGTACAAATATGAAAATACATGAGCGTACACCGTATATCGGCGAGCTTGTATTTACAGCCTTCTCAGGCTCTCATCAGGACGCTATTAACAAGGGAATGGAATATATGAAGGAGTCCGGCTCGGATTACTGGGAAATTCCGTATTTGCCTATAGATCCTGCCGATGTCGGCAGACAGTATGAGCCGATTATCCGTATTAATTCCCAGTCCGGCAAGGGCGGAGCGGCATTTGTTATGGCTAACAACTATGGCTATAAGCTGCCTAAGCAGATGCACCCTGAATTCAGTAAGCTGGTACAGAAAAAATGTGACGAGCTGGGCAGAGAGCTTGTTCCCGGCGAGCTAATGGAGATTTTTGAAGAAAACTATATAAACACCAAAAGGAAGTACGAAATTGTAGGACACCCAACCGTAACTGAAATCGGCGACGATAAAATAAGAGTTACAGGCTTGCTTCGCACAGATGGCGACGAAAAGACAGATGTTAACATTTGCGGCGAGGGCAACGGCCCTATTGACGCTTTCTTTAGAGCCCTGGCAAGCGTAGGCGTATGTGACTACAAGTTTATTAATTACGAGCAGCACGCAATTTCCACAGGCTCAGACTCAAAGGCTGTTTCTTATATTCAGCTTATGACGCCTGACGGAAAGAGCATATTCGGTGTAGGTATTTCAAGCAATATTTACCGCAGCTCACTGTTCGGCGTGCTAAACGCTATAAACCGAGCAGAGCTGGAAAAGGAAAGCAATTAATTTTAAGCTATTAGTTTTTTAATACAAAAAGTGTGTTTTATGCACCCATAGAAAAACAGAACGGAAAAAATAAAGGCAGCAGGCAGTTGGCATAACCAACAGTCTGTTGCCTTTTGTATATATGGTTGTGTTTTAAGCTGCGGAGATTGTTTCATCAGTGGAGGCAAACCGTTTGGTACGCCACTTTCCGCTTTTCCAACGGATTAGCATAAGCAGACCACGGAAGCATTCGTCAGCCGCAAAGGCTACCCACAAGCCGTAAATTCCCATATTAAATACCACCGCAAATATATACGAGCCTAATGCACTGATAACCCACATAGAGAATATTGCACAGGCGGTAGGGAATATAACATCTCCCGAACCACGCAGACAGGATATAATTACCAAATTGGTCGTTCTGCCAAGCTCCAAAATAATGTTCATTATTATTATATTCGAGCCAAGCTCTATTACGGTAGGGTCGGCGGTGAAAAGTCCTATCAGCTGACTTCTGAATATTATTCCCACTACAGACAGAGCCATAGTAATTATAAGAGCATTTCTGTAGCCTCTAAAGCCCTGCTTGTACGCTTCGTCCTGCTTGTTGGCACCTACTAAATGGCCTATTAGTATTTGCGACGCCTGACCTATTGAAACTGAAAATATATAGAAAAACATAGTTATATTTTGCACATATGTTTTTGCTACCAGATCTTCGTCGCTTAGGCAGGTCAAGACTATACCTGTAACTACCAGCTGCGACAGGTTGTATAAAAAGGACTCCAAAGCAGACGGAATACCGATTTTCAGCATATTTTTAATGTCACCCTTTGGAAAGGGCCTTAACAGCTTAAACATTGACGGCTTTTCAACCTTTTTAAATACAACAACCGTAAGTATTACAGCACCAACTATACGGCTAAAGGTGGTTGCAATAGCTACTCCCAAAACGCCAAGCTTAGGAAAGCCGCACAGCCCCAGTACAAAGAAAATATCAAGCACCGTATTCATAATATTCATAACTACGGTGACATACATAGACACCTGCGTCATACCGTGGTTTCTGATTATAACAGAAAGTGCATTCAAATATGCCTGCAAAAACAGAAAACCGCCTACAATAAGCAAATATTGACTTGCAAATTCAAGTATTTTGCCCTCGGCACCTATAAATACCAAAATAGGTCTGTTAAAAAATAACAGCAGGATGCTTACAACCAAGCCGCAAAGCACGCTGAAGGTTATAGACAGTGCCGCAATTCTTGAGGCGTGCTTGTTGTTTTTTGCACCTAAATTTTGAGAAATAAGCACGGCACTTGCACCTGAAATAACGGTAAAAACAATAGTGACAATGGATACAACCTGATTGGCGGTGTTTACGGCAGATGCCGCCAGATCGTCATATTTGCTCAAGACAAAAACATCAATAAAGCCCAGCAACATAAAAAGTGCAGTTTCAATAAATATTGGCCAAGCCAAGCTGAATAGATTTAGCTTTTTCATATCCGATCCCTCTTAATATAAGAATTACTATGGTTATACTTATGCCGTTTAAACGGCAGCCGATAAATTATAACTGTGTACGCTTAAAAGCCGCAAAGGTATTCAGTATAAATCGCTGAAAACTTTCTGCCGCTTCATAAAGGCGTTTAGTATTAGTTTAAGACTTTTTCAAAAAACATCAAGCACAATTGTACTGAATCCTTGCACAATAGCCCTAAAAACCACAAAGCTGTTTTACAATTTTTTCTGCCGCCGTAAGCATTTAATTTTGAAGTGTTAAAAAACAAATCAGCAGTGTACAAGCACATATATGCCCTGTAGACTGCTGAAAAATTATATAAATATTTACCGGTAGCTTCGCTGCCAAGGGGCAGCACTTAGACTAATTTATGTCGCTTATATAAAAATCATTTCCGGAGTTTTCAGCTATGGTAAAAACTGCGTTCACAGTATTTTTACCCTGCTTCAGCTGACTATCCTCCTTAAATTTATCATTGAAGCTTATAGTGTATTTTACAGGCACAGAAAATTTGTTTTCTTCTATAGCACTAGCCTCCGAAAAATCAATATTAATAATTTGACAGTCTGTAACAGTTTCAAAATAATTATTAGTTCTGCTGTTTTTCCCATCTGAATTGTCGCCAAATTCCAAAGCATCCGCAACGCTGTCGTTATAATTTAACAGGTCGTGAGTCTTGTATGCAAATGCCCAAATCTCTATAAGATGTTCTATGCTTCTTTGCTTCTCTTCGGAAATTATACTATTGCTTACAACATATTTTTCCTCCGAGGCTATATCTTTTTTTTCTTCGGAGCAGCCTGCCAAAAATACCGTGCATATGCAAAGTGCTAATAAGGCTGCTAATATCTTTTTTTTCATAAGCTTTCCTGCCCTTTGATTTATAATAAATATTGAGTTATGAATTATTAAAATAATACTGCGGCTATATAAAATCATATAAAACAAGCGGGTGCAGAGGGGTATTACACCAACTGCACCCGTAATGTAGCTATGTACATTAATTATTCCTCGTTAGGAGCACCAACAGGACAGACACCGGCACAAGCACCGCAGCTTACACATACATCTGCGTCAATCTCGTACTTACCGTCACCCTCGGAAATAGCACCTGCAGGACATTCAGCGGCACAAGCACCGCAAGAAATGCAATCCTCACTAATCTTGTATGCCATTAAAGATACACCTCCCTCAAAATATTTTATGGTTATATTTTAACACTACTTTCAAAAAAATCAACACATATTATAAAAATTAAAGATTTTGTAATATTTATATTGGCAAAATTTCCATAGTATGCTGTTTTTTAATGAAATATACTGCAAATATCAAAAAGGAGGTTATATTGTACCGAAGCGAGCCGTTATTCCTCCAGTCCCTTCAGCTGTTCAATTTCATCCTTGTCAAGGCGAATTTGTGCGTCCTTAATAATTTTAACCTGCTTAACCGTATAGGTTGACGGAGCGGCATTTTCAGCTTTGTCCAGGCTTACCTTAAGCACACCTGTAATAAGATTTTGCTCTACTACTGTTCCTTTACCGTCCGGAGTGTTTACAATGGCACCAACCTTCGGAGTTTTTCTAAGCAGGTCTGAATATGCGTCCTGTTCGTACTTTAAGCAACACATCAATCTGCCGCAGGTTCCCGAAATTTTTACGGGACTTAGCGAAAGCCCTTGCTCCTTTGCCATTTTTATTGATACAGGTTGAAATTCACCTAAAAATGACGAACAGCAAAACGGTCTGCCGCAAACGCCTATGCCGCCCAGCATTTTAGCCTCATCACGCACACCGATTTGTCTAAGCTCTATTCTTGTGCGGAAAACAGATGCCAAATCCTTTACCAATGCACGAAAATCCACTCTGCCGTCAGCTGTAAAATAAAACAGTATTTTGTTATTGTCCAGGGTGTATTCTACATCAACCAGCTTCATATCCAGGTTGTGCTGAAGAATTTTCTCTTCGCAGATTTTAAACGCCTTTTTTTCCTTTTCTTTGTTTTGCTTCAAGCACTCAAGGTCTTTTTCGGTTGCTTTCCTTATCATCTTTTTTAACGGAAAAAGAATTTCCGTGTCCTCAAGCTGCTTATTAGCCATTGCAACCTGTCCGCATTCTACGCCTCTGGCAGTTTCTACTATTACATAGTCGCCTATTTTTAGCGGTACCGAGTTAGGGTCAAAATAGTATATTTTACCCACATCTTTAAATCTTACTCCTATTACCTCTGTCATTTTTGCCTCCTTAATTCAGCACAAAGCCACGACATAAACAGGTTCATATTAATGTTGCTGTTAAGCCTTGCTTTAGCAAGGTTAAGCGTGTCTATAATTTTAATCAAGTTCACGGTGGCTATATTATTCCTTAGCACCTCAGCCTCAGCACTGCAGCGGGCTTCTGTCAGCTTTGCTACTATTGCATCGTTTACAATAATAATTAATCGGTCTATGGTTTCCTTTGCAAAGGCTCTGTCGGTCAGCCTGCCCGTTGCCCTTAAAAGCTCATAGCTTGTTGTTTTACAAAGAGAAACGGCTATTTCACCGGCAGCCTCGCAGCTTTTGCTAAGATTTTCATCGGCATTGCTTTGATTTAAGCTGTACACAGCGGTTCTTGAAAGTATAGTTCCTAAAAGCTGCTGTGCGGAGGTGCAGCACAAAATAAATAAAATATTTTGCGGCGGCTCCTCCAGTATTTTCAAAAAAGCATTTTGTGCCTGTGGCTGCATTTTGTCTGCATTAGGTATAATATAAACCTTTATATTTGATTCATTTGGCTTTACAAATGCGTCAGCACAAATGCTTCGTATTTCGTCAACATTTACAACCTGACTCTTGCCGTAAAGCCTTGCTGTATAAACATCAGGGTGACTGCCTGTAGATACCTTGCGGCACTGTACGCAGTGACCGCAGGGCTTAATCTCGCCGTTGCATACAGCCCACTGACACAAAAGCTCGGTATATTTCTTGATTAGCTGCGGAAAATTGCTTTCCAGCACTACACCGTGAGGTACTCTGTTGCTTTTTATTGCCTTTTCAAGCAGCTGTGTTCCGGAATTTTGCTCCAAACCTGTCACCCCAAAATAATTATTGTTGCCTTGGGCTGTGCCCACATTGATTATAACATTAATTCTGTTGAATTACCACTGTTTTTATGCGGGACATGGCAGTAAAGCACCGTTAGCTTGAATAAAAGCAGAAAGCCTTGCAAAAAAATACCCGTTGCAGTAAACTATTTGACATTCTGCGATAATAATTATTTGCATATAGGAGCCTTGGTAAACTGACTCAGCGGTGCGGTTTATAATTTTTTAAATAAAAATCATAAAATTTACAATAAAACAGGTATAACTTTCTATAAAGCGGTGTTTTTATATTCTTTAATATATTTTGTATTTATGGTATAATTAATTTCGACTATATAATTAGATTGAGGATTTCAATGACAGATATACACACACACACGCTTTATGGGCTTGACGACGGCTCGGAAGGCTTTGAAATGTCGCTGAAAATGCTGTCAATGGCAAGTAAGGGCGGAACAAAAAATATAATTCTAACCCCACACTGCAACATACCCGGCGGGTACCTGAATTATATGAACAGTACCATAGCAGGCAGGTTTGAAAGGCTTAAGGCTGCGGCGAAGGAATTTGTGCCTGACATAAACCTGTACCTTGGAATGGAGGTATATGCAAGTAATGACATTCCGGAGCTTTTACGCAGAGGTATGGCTATAACTCTTAACCACTCCAGATATTTGCTTGTTGAGTTTAATTTTGGAGAAAGCCCGATGTATGTGTTTAAGGTGCTTCAAAATATACAAAGAGCCGGAATTGTTCCTGTGCTGGCTCACCCCGAACGGTATGTATTTGTTCAGCAGGAGCCGTATATAGTCTTTGATTTAGTCAGAGCAGGAATTATAATTCAGATAAACCGTGGCAGTATTTTGGGAAAATTTGGCTTACGGCCTAAGGCGGCGGCGGATTATTTGCTGAAAAGCGGTATGGTTCATATTGTGGCAAGCGACGGTCACAAAAGCTACAGCCGTATTCCGATACTTTATGATGCATATGCAGAGGTTAAAAGGAATTACGGTAAAGAATACGCTGATATGTTGTTTAAAAAAAATCCCCAAAATATTTTATTAGACAAAAGCCCTGCTTTTTTAAAAGCAAAATTAAGATACGGTAAGGAGTTTTAAAATGAAAGGAATTTTTAAAAACGCTGCTGTAAGGTGTATTGCGATGGTTTTGGTTACGGCACTGCTTATTTTGTTTTTTGCGTTTTACTATTATGATACAAATATCAGCAAAAGAAAGAATGTACCGGTTATTACCTTTTCTGAAAGCTACAAAACAAAGATAAGCGTAAAATCCACACAGCAGGAGCTGCTGGTGGGTGTTTCTGCATATGACGCAGAGGACGGCGACCTTTCAACCGACATCATTATTGAAAAAATGTCCAATATAATTAAGGGCAATCGCCGTGAAATAACCTATGTTGTGTGTGATTCTGACAATAATGTTACAAAGGTTGCTAAGGAAATTACCTACACCGACTACAAAAAGCCTGTTATAAAGCCTGTAAGTGATGTTCCTGTAATAAAAGAAAGAAAGTATGCCGACATACTTGCCTGCTTTAAGGCAACCGATGTGATAGACGGCGACATAAGCAGTAAAATAAGAATTGACAGTATAGACACAAGTAAGGACAGTATTAACCGTGGAGTTTTTCCGGTAACTCTTTCAGTTACCAACAGCTGCGGCGACATTGCTTATTTAGAGTCAACTGTTACTTTAGTTGAATAAAAAGGGAGGGCAGACCTTATGAATAATTCACAGGATGATTTAAAGGCACAGGACGATTTAAAAGAACAGGATGCTAACTATTCCTTTGACCTTGCAAGTACATTACAGGATTTAACAAAAAGGTGGTTTGTAATTTTGCTCTCCGGTATAATTGCGGCTATAGGCTGTTTTATTACAGCAACGCAATTATATTCACCGCAGTATATGACATCAACAACATTGCTTGTACAAAGTAAAAACAATACAGAAAGTGCCTATAATAATTTAACTGCTACAAACAAGATGGCAGGGGTGTTTAAAAATATTCTTGACAGCAGTCAGCTGCAAAACTCTGCCGCACGGCAGCTTGGGTATACATCATTTCCCGGCAACTTAAGCTGTTCGGTTATAGAAGAAACAAATATTCTTTCATTTACAGTAACCTCCGACAGCCCGATAAAGTCCTACAGACTGTTAAAAGCGGTTCTTGAGTGCTACCCCCAGTTTACTAAAAATGTTGTTTCCTCTATTGTACTGCAAACCCTTGAGGAGCCTGTTGTGCCTACAGAACCTACAAATCCTTCTAACGCATTAAAGCTGGCGGTTATAGGCTTTTTTGCAGGTGCAGCGGCGGCAGTATTAATTATATCTGTGCTTTCGTTTTATAAGGATACAGTAAAAAAGGAAAGTGACATAAATAAGAAGCTTATAACTCAAAGGTTGGTTTCGATTCCCACACAGAAAAAGAGATTGTCAGTCAGAGAAAAGGTTAAAGGCATAAAAAGGCCCCTTTCTATAACAAATCCTGTTATAAGCTTCGAGTTTAGAGAGGCCTTTAAAAAGCTAAGGCAGAAAATTGTTTCCGACAGCAAGACGCACCATAACAAGGTTTACGCCGTAACAAGCTCGCTTGAAAACGAGGGAAAAACCACTGTTGCTGTAAACCTGGCTTTGTCACTCGCAAAAATGGATTACAAGGTTTTGCTTATAGACGGTGACCTTAGAAAACCTGCTGTTGCAAAGTTTTTAGAGGCTAAAATTACAAACGGCAAATCAATTATTGACTTTCTGAGGGGAAAGGCAAGGCTTTCTGAAATTGCAAGCTATGACGAAATAAACAACATAACCATTATGGGCAGCAATAAGGGTACTCAACAGGCAAACGAGCTTATAACCGGCGAAAAGATGGACTACTTGATTTCTGCTGCAAGGGAGCAGTATGACTATATAATTATAGACACACCTCCGCTGTGCTTTGTTTCCGACGCCGAGGATATACTGACCTTAAGCGATTCCTCGTTGATTGTTGTAAGAAGAAATGTTGCAAACGCACTTAGTATTAATGACACTATAGACATTATTCTTGCAAGCGGTGTTAAGCTGATGGGCTGTGTATACAACGATGCAGAAAATGTTTCAATAGTAGGAAGAGGCTCCGTATATTCCGACTATCAATACGGTAAATACGGATATGGTAAATACGGAAAATATGGCAGCACTGCAGAGTAAAGGAGGCAAGTAAAATGGAGAAAAAATTCGTGCCTGAAAACAGCAGGTCATATACGCCTGTAGGGGAGTATGCTTCAAAGATTCTTACAGGCATAAAGAAGCACTGGTATATTATAGCGGTGCTGGCAGGCATATGCTGTGTAGGCTTTACATTGTATTCATACGCAACCTATACTCCGCAGTATACTGCCGCAGCAACATTTACAGTTACACCTAAGGGAGATTCACTGTCCGCATATACAAGCATATCATCTAATGCCTCTACTCAACAGCTTGAAAAAACATTTCCGTACATTATAACAAGTGCTCCTCTTACAAGAGTAGTTGCAGAGGACTTGGGGCTGTCAGATGTACCCGGAACATTAACAGCTACAGCTGTAGAGGATACAAACCTTTTTACAATAACCGTAACATCATCAAACTATGAAACAGCCTATAATGTATTGAAATCAGTTATTAATAATTATCCCAGCGTTGCAGAGTATGTGGTGGGTGCAACAGACCTTGTTTTAGTTGTTCCGCCGTCGGCATCGTCCACCCCTATAAATCCTATATCCTACAGAGAGAAAGCACTTATAGGCACGGCGGTGGGAGCCTTATTGGGACTTCTAATTGTATTTTTCCTTGAAAATCTTAACCATACAGTAAGGCATCCTGATGAAATTAGAAAGCTGCTGAACAATCAACGCTTAGGCTCTATTGTAAAGGTTGTAAAGAAAAAAAGCAGTCATTCAACAGGCAGTTTAACTATTGACGACGCACACACAGATCCAAGATTTAAAGAATCTGTATTTTCAATAAGAAATAAAATAATCAAGCTGTGTGCCGATCAAAAAATAAATTCTGTTATGGTTGCCAGCACAACTACAAACGAGGGAAAAACCACTGTAGCGGCAAACCTTGCCATAGCTCTTGCAAAAAAGCACTACAGAACAGTAATAATTGACTGCGACCTTAGAAACCCTACCGTTAGGCAGCAGCTGAACATTCCGGAGAGCTGCAGCCTGGGCATTGTAGATGTTATAACAGGCACCTGTAGCCTTCAGGACGCCATAGTAAAAACGAAGAAAAACGGTTTGTATGTGCTGCCGGGTACAATTCCTGTAAACAATGCCTCTGAGCTTATGGGCAGTAAGCAGCTGGCAGACCTGGTAGGTGCATTGGAAAAAATATTTGACTATGTGGTAATTGATGCTCCGCCGGTGGGAATTGTTTCTGACGCTTTGGAGATGAAGGATTATGTAGGCGGACTGGTATTTGTAGTAAGGCAGGATTACGCAAAGGTAAGCAAAATTTTGGACTCAATAAGTCTTTTTGGCTACAGCAAGATAAAAATACTTGGTTGTATCTTTAATATGGCGTCCGGCGTGTTAAGCACAAGGGGCTACGGCAGATATGGCTATAATTCCTATGGAGGCTATGGCAGCTACGGAAGCTACGGCAGATATGGCTATGGCTACGGTCAGTACGGAGATTACTATGGCAATGAAGAAAACAGCCAAGCTGAAGAGGCTTCTTACACTGACAGTGATTCTGCTGATGAAGACTAAGGATTTTGGGAGGAACAAATGAATAAAGCTATTAAATCCATTGTAACTGTAATTGCCGTACTCTCTGTAATAGCTGTAATTTTTACAATATTATTTGCGGACAGCTTGCTCAAGTCTGACAATGAGGGTACAGTTGCTGTTGCAGCTGCCAAGTCGGTAAATATAACCTTTGATACCGATCCGCTTATAATAAAGGACGGTAAAAATATTGATTTAATGAGCGGAGTGTCTGCAACCGATTCCCAAGGAAACGATGTAACAAATTTGGTAAAGGCTTCGGTTACAAACAGCTCAAAAGATGAAAAATCAATTATGTACAGCATTAACGATTCTGATTATAATCTGGAAGCAACCAAGAGAGGCCTGCAGCTGTTGAATTATAAGGGGCCGAAAATAGCTGTAAAGCATAAAACCTATACCTGCGACATTAACGAAATTGATTCATACATAAAGTCTATGGTTAGTGCAAAATGCATAGTGGCAACAGACGGCTACGGAAACAATATTTCAACAGCACTGTATGTTGACAGTGCTGTACAGGTAAAGACCGCCGGCAGCCAAAAGGTTCGCTTGACCGTTAAAAACAGCTTTGCCGATTCTGTGTCAAGAGATATTGTGGTTAATGTGACAGGCACGCTTGATGAAACCAGAGTAGTGCTTTCCACAAAATCAATATCCGTAAAAGCGGGTATGGCAATAAATCCTGAAAAATATATTGTTACAGCTGTTGATAAAAACGGCAATGACATAAAGAATGCTATTGTTGTTCAAAATGATGTAGATATAAATACACCGGGCAACTATAATGTTTACTATTATTTGCCGGACGAAACAGACTCCACTCCTGCGGCGACTCTTACGGTAGTTGTAACAGAGTAGGTTTTTATTCAGAAATTATGGTTATACAAAAGCAGAGCATACAGGGATTTAATCCAAGCCTGTATGCTCTGCTGTTTTTAATTGGCTCTGTGCCAAATAGTCGGGGTGAAAAGAAGGCTGTTTTCTTTTCACCGACTTCTATTATATAGAGTTGTTAGCTGCAGCTTATAGTGCTGTAGTCATCGTCGAAGCTGTAACTATCCGAATAATAATCAGGGCTATAATCGTCATCATTGGTGTCGTGATAGCGTTTATAGCAGCTTTCGTTGTTAAAGCCATATTTTTCAAGCGTTTTGTGTGCTTGGTATTTAGCTACATTAAACGACGCAAAGCTGTCGTTGTAGCTCTTATATGCTTTATACAAATTGTAGTTAAGTACTCTTTTCTGACTGTTTGTTAAGCCATTGTCTTTGTCAGCGGCAAAAGGAGCAATATACTTATAAGCAGAGGGATCAAGATCTCTTACCAGATTATTTCCCATCCACTCAATTTTGCCCTGCTGATAAAGTGAAATGTTAGCCTGTGCTATAAAGGAATCAATATTTAAAACATTGTAGCCTATTAGAAACAGCATAGAAAAAGCAAGTGCAAAGGAGAAAAGATTAACCTTGCTGAAAAACTGCTTTACAATTACCAGTATTATCATTACAAACAGGAACAGCATAAATATACTTGTGTTTATTCTAAGCGCTGTAAAGCCATATTGGTTAATGTACATAAGCATTTTAAATAATGCAGTACAAACGAATACCAGTGTAAATGCACACATTATTACCGTTATTATTCGCAGCCCCATAGGCATAGCACCGTTTTTCCTTTTTGTAAGCAGGATAAGCAGCATTATAATTATAATATTAATTGCTGTTATAACGCACAGCTCAAAAAAGCCGTTTCGTGCGTAGTCTACTATTGTAAATGTCTGCGGCAGAAGATTATCCGCAATAAAGCTTACAAAATATGCCAGCTGTGAAATGAGATACATAAAATATACTGCACACAGCGGAATAACTATAGAGTACATTAAAGCGGCAGGAACAATATGAAAGCTTTCTGCCATCTGACTGTAGCCAATGCCGTTTTGTGCCTTTGTATGCGGTGTTTCCTCATTATATTTTGTGTACAGGCAGCTGAATATTGCCATTGCTACAGGTATACCCAATATTGCATAAGCAACATATTTCAGCAAATGCAAGAAGAAATCGTCAAATATAAAGGAGAACATAGCCTTGAACATTTGGTCGCCCATAAGAAGCAAAGCTGAAACTATTGCTACAAGAGGCAGTGCAATGCATAGTCCTAAAATAATCCATTTGCCGTTTCCTCCCTTTTGCCCTTTCTTTTTGTTGAAAAGTGCACTAAAGGCAGAGCCGTAGTTTGCAAACGGATAATAAAACACACTTACAAACAGCTGTGTGAGCTTACCGCCGTGCTTTACTCTGTTTTTACCGTTGGTAGTGTATACCCAAAAGCACTGTGCCGGTATTAAAAAGGCAAAGTCTATTGCCAAAACAAAACTATTGCTGAAAAATGTAAAGAACAGGCTGAAAAGAATCAGCAGTACAAATGTTATATTATGTACAATATCTATTTTAATGTTCTTCTTTTTCCATAAATACAAATAAGAAACGACCATATTGGCAATAAAAAATATGCTTGCACCTATGCCAAGGTCAAACAATACAACCACTATTAAATCTACAAACAAAAAGCCCATTACAAAGGCCAACACCGCAAAGAGCTTGTCGGTTTTGTCATATATTTTTTTAGCTTTTGCCACAAAGCCATACTGCTGTTGAGGCTGTGCGGAATAATTATATGAATTTTGTTGATAACCATATGGCGGATAGCCCTGTTTGCTATATCCGGAGTTAAACGGAGGAAAATTTTGCCCTCTGTTATACCTGTTCTGCGGATTATTGCTAAAGTTACCTTGTGGTTGCTGATTAGCGTTGTTTTGCGGATTACCGCTAAAGTTACCTTGTGGTTGCTGATTAGCGTTGTTTTGCGGATTACCGCCAAAGTTGCCCTGAGGCTGTTGATTAGCATTGCTTTGCGGATTACCGCCAAAGCTGTTTTGTGGTTGTTGGCTTTTTTCCGGGGCAGGCTGTTTATTATAGACAGGGTTGCCCTGAGAGCTGTTATTATCCATATATACCTCCTATATGTCGTGTTGCTCTTCCTTTTCCTCTTGATCTGCCATATACTCCAAAATATCACCCGGTTGGCAGTCCAGTGCCTTGCAAAGCTTATTTAGTGTAGAAAACCTTACTGCTCTTGCCTTGCCTGTTTTTAGGATAGACAGGTTGGCGGGGGTAATTCCTACCTCTGCTGCCAGCTTAGTGGATGACATTTTCCTTTTTGCAAGCATAACATCAACATTTACTACTATTGCCATTTTCCCTCATCCCCCTGTTTTATATAGTAAAATCATTTTCTTCTTTAATATCCACTGCGTGAGAATAAACATTTCTAAGTACGAGCAAAATGACACCCGAAAAAAGAAACGCCAGTGTGAAAAATGAAAATACCCAAGAAACAAGAGAAACAAAAAAGCTGATTACTCCTGTAAGTAATATGCCCGCACATACCAGTGTAAAGTAGGTAATATTCTTTTTTACAAAAGTATTGCCGCTTTTTATATTGGTTAGCAATGCGTTAAGTATGCCCATTGTTGCCGCCATTGGCAGTTCTAATGCATAAATTCCTACAGAAATAGGAAAGGTAATTGCGTCGGAATTGGTTGCCAGCAGACTATAGCTTTTACTTACCATAGGAACAAAAAACGCTCCCACTACCATAAGCAAAAGTAATATTCTTACAAACCATAATGACACAATTATTGATTTCGATGGTTTCATAAATGTACCTCCTCTGAAAATATATTAGCATTGAAATTACTAAAAGTCAATTATATATACAATAGTTTATTTTGTGTTAATAAGTTTAATAAAATTGTCTATATATAGTTTGGTTTTACTCTTATTTTTACATAATTATTAATATTTATATCTAAAACAACTAAAATTATGGCTGTATATTTGGTGATATATATCCTGAAATTTCTGTAGTACAGTGCAAAGCAACTGTGCTATAATAGGGCTGTACAAACAAATATTTTGATAAAGGAGAAATAATGTATGAAGTGTTTTAAGAAAAATATGTCAGCCGTTTTGTCGGCAATACTTTCCTTGCTTATGCTTGCAGGCTGTTTGCCTTTAAGTGCCTTTGCAGCGTCAGCAGAGGCTGCTGTGCCGGGCTATGTTGCGGCACAGGGTGAAAAGGCATTATGGGCAGAGGGGGCCACGGCGGCTACAAAAAATAACATAGAGGCTGTTAAGTGGTACCAAAAGGGCGGAAAATACTACTGGTTTTTACCGTCATCAGCAAACCTCAGCAGCCTAACTGTTTACCACAATTTCGATAATATAACGGTTGACGGCACTAAGCTTGTCAGCGGTGAAAGCTACAGTATGTTTGAAAACGGCAAAAGCTATAATGTTAAGGCGGACGGTAAATCGTACACACTATGTGTTCAAAAGGCAGAGGGCATAGGCTCTATGTTCTTTACCACAGAAAGCGGAAGCATGGACTACATAAACAGTAAAAAGGGAAATGCGGAATCGGGCAGTATGGTTGTAATAGACTATGACGGCAAGGTTTCTTATGACAATGCCTTGGCTTCGATTAAGGGCAGAGGAAATTCTACATGGCTTCTAAACAAAAAGCCTTACAATATTAAGCTGGGCAAAAAGGCCTCCTTGCTTGGTATGGACAAAAACAAAAAATGGTGCTTGCTTGCAAATGCCCAAGAGCATTCAATGATAAGAAATAAGCTTGTGTATGACCTTGCAGATGAAGCAGGCCTAGACTATACTCCGGACTCAAGGTTTGTTGATTTGTATGCAAACGGCGAATATCTGGGAACATATCAGCTTACCCAAAAGGTAGAGGCAGGCGACGGTAACCTTGTAAATATAACCGACCTTGAGGCTAAAACAGAGGATGCGGTAGCAGTGGGTACAGGCTCAAGCAAGGTAGACCTTGAGAAAATGTACGGCAGTCAAGAGTACAACTCCAACGGCAGAAAAGCGTACAAAATCCCGTATAATCCTGAGGACATAACAGGCGGATACCTAATGGAATTTGTTATGGATATGGACGAGCCAAGCGGCTTTACCACAAAGGGCGGACAGAATGTAAATTTAAAAGGCCCTGAATATTGTACCGTTGAGCAGATTAATTATATTGCGGACTTTATGCAGGATTTGGAGGACGCCTTGTATTCATCAACCGGCTACAACTCAAAGGGAAAATACTATACAGACTATATTGATGTTCACTCAGCTGCTATTATGTATTTATTGCAGGAATTTTCGGTGAATATCGACGGTGGTATTTCAAGCTGTTATTTTTATAAGGATTCTGATTTAACAGGCGACGGAAAAGTGCACGCAAGCCCTTGTTGGGATTTTGATGTTGCTTTGGGTAATCTAAAAAGTACAAAAGACGGAGTAGATGTGACCTCCAACAACCAGTGGTTTATTAAAAATTCTTACCGCTATTCAAGCACACGCACAGTATTTTCACAGCTTTGTCAGCACGACGACTTTATGACAGAGGTTGAAAAAGTCTGGAAGGAAAAGTTTGTGCCGGCATTGTCAATAGTTACAGGCAATACCGAGGGTACGGGACGCTTGAAGAGCATGCAGTATAATTATAATCTTACACTGCCGTCCTCTGTAATGAACTATACAAGATGGGACGTCAGCGATAATTTGCTTGTTCCCGAGGCAGGCACAACACACAGCAGTCAGTTTAACTATCTTGTAAACTTTGTAAACGGCAGAATTACATTTATGAACAGCGGTCTGCTCGATACGGAAACAGCTAAGCAGCAGGCTATTGCCGCTATAGACAATTTAATTAACCAATATTCTTCCGAGTATTCAAGCGATGTTATAGCTGAAATGAATGCCGTTGCGAAAAAGGCAAAGTCGGACATTGAAAAAGCAGCCTCAACCTCTCAGGTAAATGCTATTTTGGAAAAGGCGATAAACGATATTAATGCCTGCAAGAAGGATGTTATTTATTATGACAACTCACAAACAAAATGGAACGAGGTTTACATTTACGGCTGGGGAGGTTCTCTTACTGCACAGTGGCCGGGTGTAAAAATGAAGTATGAGGGCAGCAATATTTACAGCTATACCATTGAAGACGGAATAGAAAATATTATATTCAGCAACGGAAAGGGCGAAGACACCGGCGACAAGCGTCAAACAGATGATCTGACATTCCAAGGAAATAAAACCATTTACACCGCATATGCAGAGGGTGCAGTATATGACAGCTTTAAAAAGGCGTATGTACATAGCGGAAGCTGGAGTGAGTATGCACCGAGCGACCAAGTTGTATACGGCGATGTAAACGGCGACAAAAAGATAACCTCTGCTGACGCAGTTTTAATGGCAAGAAGTGAGATGGGCTACATTACATTAACCGACCGACAGGCAAAGGCTGCCGATGTAAACGGTGACGGTGTTGTTACTGTAGCCGATATGGTATTAGTACAGAGATATGCCTTGGGTTATATAGATAAATTCCCTGTTCAGGCAGCATAAGGCATAAGAATTATATAGGAAAAACAGAAGCTCTCAAAGTAGGTTTTACAGCCTGCTTTGAGAGCTTTTTACAAGGTGTTTTCTGTATATTTATAAAATGCGGGTTTATAGGTGTACGATTTTTAACAGGCAAAGCAGATATATAGCCTTGCTTTTATGTAAAGAGTGTGTAGGGTATCAGTCCAAAATTCTGCCGTTTGTTGAAATTACGGTTACTTGCCACGGAATAAGCTTGCCGCTGTTTTTTAATGCGGTTTTTAAAGCATTTTCTATGCCGCCGCAGCAAGGAACCTCCATTCTTACCACACTTATGCTTTTAATGTTGTTTAGAGTGATAATCTCAGTTAATTTTTCTGAATAATCTTGATTGTCAAGCTTAGGACAGCCAATTAGCGTGATGTGGTTTTTTATAAATTCGTTGTGAAAGCTACCGTAAGAAAAGGCTGTACAGTCGGCGGCTATCAGAAGCTGTGCATTGTCAAAGAACGGTGCATTTACAGGAACAAGCTTTATTTGCACAGGCCACTGTGTAAGCTGACTTTCAAAGTTTATGCCGTTATTGCCTGCACTGTTATATTGTGCGTTTTGGCTGTTTAGGCTGCGGCTGAAATTTTTCAGCTTGGTGCCCGGACAGACAAAGCTCGACCTTTCCTGCTGCTTTTTTTGCTGTGCTGCTTTTACAGCCTCTTCGTCATAAGCCGGAGCTTCTCTGCTTACAAAGGTAATGGCATTTTCGGGGCAGCTTGGCAAACAGTCGCCGAGTCCGTCACAGTAGTGTTCGTAAATCAGTTTTGCTTTACCGTTTACTATACCTATGGCACCCTCATGGCAGGCTTTGGCACAGGCACCGCAGCCGTTGCATTTTTCTTCATCTATATTAATAATTTGTCTTATCATATGTATTCCTCCGGGTTGAATTCGTTGTAAGTATTATAACATTTTAAGGTTAAATATCAATGGCAGTATTTGCATCTGCACAGTGTAAATTCTGCCATGATATTTATTATGTCAATGTAGAGAATTTACTTAAAATATTACATAAAAGTGCCGCCAAGGTCAGCTTCGGCAATGCTGTTTACAAGCTGCTTCATTTCGTAGCTGCTGTGCATAGTGCCTGCTTTTTCCCTTACAAGCTGTTTTTCACGGTTCGTCATACGGGAGTATTTTTGCATGGCTTCAGGATTTTGTGCCAGTGCCATAGCTAATACTACGGGAATTTCATAATTAGCCTTGTCCATATTTATATTGCCCCCATTACCTTTAGCAGCCAGTATATTCCGCCGTAAATTACCGATGCCGTTATGCCGTACACCAACACAGGACCGGCTATAACAAACATTTTTGCACCCAAGCCCAGCACATAGCCCTCACTTTTAAATTCAATAGCCGGTGAAACTATAGAATTTGCAAAGCCTGTAATAGGTACAAGCGTTCCTGCACCGCCGTGCTTTGCAATGTTGTCGTATACGCCTATTGATGTAAGCAAGCCTCCTATAAAAACAAGCGTTACAGAAGTTAAAGTGCGTGCCGTATCCTTGTCAAGCTGCCAGTACATATAAAGGTTGGTTAGTGCTTGTCCTATGGTGCATATAAGTCCGCCTATTAAAAAGGCTTTTACACAGTTTATTACCACCCTGCTGTTTGGCGAGGCTTTTTTTGTCATTTGAGAATACTCCTGTTTAGTAACCTTCAAAATATCAAGTCCTTTCAAAATGATTTTATGCTAATTATTTAATTTTATTCACCCTCGGCTAAGCTTTAAGTATAATTTGTTAATTTTTCAAAACAATCTGTTAAATTTTCATTTTGTGTTGGAATATTACCGAAAAATGTGTATAATGTAGTTTGAGTACAAAGACTTATTAAGGAGTAGATTATTACGGCTGAGGAAATATATTTAGACAACAGTGCTACAACAAAGGTGTCTAAGGCTGCTGCCGACGCAGTGTATGACGCACTTGTGAATAATTACGGAAACCCCTCGTCCCTTCATTCAAAGGGGCTTGAGGCTCAGCACTATGTTGACGCCGCCAGAAGAGCGGCTGCCGATTCTATAGGCGTAAGCGAAAGAGAAATTTTCTTTACAAGCGGCGGCACCGAAGCCAACAATACAGCTGTAATAGGTGCTGCACTTTCAAAAAAAAGACAGGGCAAAAGAATTGTTACAACAGCCGTAGAGCACTCCTCGGTTATAGAGGCGTGCCGCTACCTTGAAGGCCTTGGCTTTGAGGTGGTTTATCTGCCGGTAAACAGCTGCGGGGCTGTAGAAATGTCAGACCTAAAGGAGGCTGTAACGCAGGATACAATCCTTGTTTCTGTTATGTATGTAAATAACGAAACAGGCACGGTACAGCCTGTTGACAAAATAGCAAGGGCTATTAAACGCAGCGGTGCAAACGCACTGTTTCATATTGACGCTGTACAGGCCTATGGAAAGCTTATGTTTAAAAACAGCAGGCTGGGAGCGGATATGATAACCTTTACCGCACACAAAATTCACGGGCCCAAGGGCGTAGGGGCACTATACATAAAAAACGGCGTTCGCATTACCCCTCGTTTGTACGGGGGTATGCAGCAGCACAAAATACGCCCCGGTACAGAGCCGGCACCGGCTATAGCGGGCTTTGGTGCGGCTATAAAAGAAATAGACTATACAAATATTGACAATATCAAGAGCCTGAACTGTTATTTGCGAAAGCAACTGGAAAATATAGACGGTATAGTTATTAATTCTCCGGAAAATGCATTGGAGTATATTTTGAACTTTTCTGTTACAGGTATAAGGAGCGAAACTATGCTTCACTATTTGGCGGAAAAGGGAATATATGTTTCAAGCGGCTCGGCCTGTGCCAAAGGTCAGCCCAGCTATGTGCTTACGGCTATGGGGCTTTCTAAGGATTTAGCGGATTCCGCCGTTCGAGTCAGCTTTTCAAGGCACAACACCACAGCGGATATTGACGCACTGATAAAAGCCTTAAGGGACGGAATGAACAGCTTAGCAAGAAAAAGCAGTAAGTAATTTACAACGAAAGGTTTACATAGAGTATGGAAGAAATAATTCTGATTAAAATCGGAGAAATTGTCCTAAAGGGACTGAACAAAAGGGCGTTTGAAGATATTCTTTTAAAAAATTTAAAAAACAGACTGCATAAAGCGGGCAGCTTTGATATTAAAATCGCACAGTCTACCATATCTGTTTCACCAAAGGACGAAAATGCGGATATTGAGCTTGCTGCTGAAATTGTAGGCAAAACCTTTGGTATTGCTACATTTTCAAGAGCCTGTACCGCAAAGAAGAATATAGAGGATATTCAGCAGAAGGCTGTTGAATACCTTGAGGAAACGCTGGAGGACGCAAAAACCTTTAAGGTAGAGGCAAGACGCTCGGATAAAAAATTTCCTATGACCTCACCGCAGATTTCGGCACAGGTGGGCGGATATATTTTAGAGCATTTTCCGCATTTAAAGGTGGATTTAAGAAATCCGGAGGTTACGGTAACAGTAGAAATTCGTGACTTTTCGGCATATGTTCGCAGCGGCGTTATAAAGGGTGCAGGAGGTATTCCTGTAGGTACCGGCGGCAAGGCGGCCATACTTATATCAGGCGGAATAGACAGCCCTGTTGCCGCTTATATGATGGCGAAAAGAGGAGTAGAGCTTACAGCCGTACATTTTGCAAGCCCGCCTTATACATCACAAAGAGCAGAGGAAAAGGTTTGCAAATTGTTGGAGATTGTTTCTGCCTATGCCGGCAGAATGACAATGTACACAGTGCCTTTTACCGAAATTCAAAGGCAGATAAAGGACAAATGCCCTGAGGAGCTTTTTACCATTATTATGCGTAGATTTATGATGGAAATAAGCCAGCGAATAGCAGAGGATAAGGACTGCACGGCGCTTATTACAGGTGAAAGCCTGGGGCAGGTTGCCAGCCAAACCATACATGCCATAGCCTGTACGGATATTGTGTGCAGTATGCCTGTGTTCAGACCGCTTATAGGTATGGACAAGGACGAGATAGTTTCTATTTCAAGAAAAATAGGAACATTTGAAACCTCTATAGAGCCGTATGAGGACTGCTGTACTGTATTTACCCCAAAGCACCCACGCACAAGACCGATTTTAAAGTATGTGCAGCAGGCACAGGACAAGCTTAACAGCAGTGAGCTTATAGAAAATGCGTTAGCTGATTTAAAGGTTACACGAATTGGCTACGGTGATAATAAATTTTAATTATCAAACAGGAGGAAATATTTATGAATGCTGAAATATACATACTTAGAGATATGAATGCGTCCGGCAGGATAACTACATCAATAGACGGTTTGGCTGTGCTTTTGAAGAACAACGGCCTGGGAGTAGCTTATAAAACAGAAATGGACGAAAATAAGGACGAAATTATTAACAGCCTTTCGCAATCCTTAAATCCGGACGAGGACATTGACCTTGTTCTTATTCCGGACGGCTACGATACAGACGCCAGAAGCACCGTGGTTTTTAAAACCCTTTTTGCACTGTCGGCATATGAGGACACAGCCGAAAAGCTGCAGCTAAAGGCACTGACAGGCGATTTTAAAGGCGAGTTTAAGCGTGTAAACGAAATTAATCTTTCTAATCAAAAGCACGCCTTCAGCTTTGTAATAGACGGTGTAAGGGTGGTTCTGCTGCCGGTAATGAGTATGGTGGAAATGAAAGAGGTTATTCCTGAAATACTCAAGGTTGTTGGGGCACATTCTGCCGTGCGAAATACTCAGGCGAATATTCCCAGCAACAGGGTAAGGGTTGACTTTGACAATATGACACCGCAAGACAGAGGGGCAGAGCCTATAGAAGCACTGGCAAAAGAGGTTGACACAGACAAAGAGGAGCCTAAGGACAAGTCAAAGGACAAGAAAAAGAAGAAAAAGAAGCTTACCTTTAAGGAACGCTTTATACCTATGAAGGGTGACAGCGGCAAGGAGAAGCTTAGAAAAATTATTCTTGATTTGGCAATTTTGATATTTGTGGTAGCAGCTGCACTTTTAATTAAATATATGGTTATAGACCCGCTGCTTAATAACCAAAAGTATGACGATCTAAGAAATTTGGTTAAAAATGATGGCGAAATTGCTACAGAAATAACTACCGATGCCAATGGTAATACACTTGTAAAGAAAAAGAAGTCAAGAATTAACTGGGACGAGCTAAAGGGCATTAACAGCGAGGTCGTAGGCTGGATTACAATTAATGATACCAGAATAGATTACCCTGTGCTAAGACACAAGGGCGACAATGATGATTCACAATACTATTTAAAGAGAGATATTTACAAAAACTACAGTGACTACGGCAGCATTTTTGTAGACTACAGAAGCAGCGAGGGTACAGACTCAAAGAATGTTATTTTGCATGGCCATCATATGAATGACGGAAGTATGTTCCAAAACCTAATGGGATACGGCTTGTATTCTGCTGATATGGACTTCTACAGAAAGCACCCTACAATAGAATTCGACACACCGAACGGGGACGAAACCTATAAGATTATTTCTGTATTTAAAACAAACACACTTGACCAGCATGGAGAATTTTTTAACTATCTTGTAGGCGACTTTAACAGTGAAGCAGAGTTTATGAATTATGTATATTTGGTTCGTGAGCGTTCTCTTATTGATACAGGCGTAACCTGCAATGAAGACGATCAGCTGCTTACGCTTTCAACCTGTTCTTATGAGTACAGCGAATTCAGAACAGTTGTGGTTGCAAGAAAGACAAGATCGGGCGAAAGCTCAAAGGTGGATACCTCCAAGTCAAAGGCTAACTCCGACGCACTGTGGCCGGATGTTTACTACGGCTACGACAAGTCTGCAAAGCCACAGGTAAGCACATTTAAAATTGCAAGCAAAAAGAAAAAAATTGACTGGTATGACGGAAAAGGAAACCTAAAGGGCAAGGAAAGAATGTTCACCCTAAAGGAGCATGACACCGTAGAGGCTACCGAGCCGGCAAAGGAAAAGGTTGAAAACCACACCATGCCTGCCTCTACAGAGCCGCAGGCTACAGATCCGCCAAAGTTTAAGGACGAGAGCATTTTGTTTAACTACAATACGCTGGTGCTTGATGTCGGTCAATCAGATACCCTTGAAATATATTGGACTCCGGAATATACCACAAACAAATCGATAAAGTGGATATCATCTAACGCAAATGTTGCTACCATTGCAGCCGGAGGCAAGGTAACTGCAATTGCACCGGGCGAATGTACAATTACTGCCGAAAGCTCAAACAAGCACAAAACCACCTGTAAGATAATAGTTAATGATATTTTAGCAACATCACTGACTATTTCATCTGTAAGCCATACATCTACTGTGCTTAACGAAAAGTTTAAGCTTGACGCAACCTATGAGCCAAAAAACGCTTCACATAAGGTTGAATGGTACAGCAGTAATACAAATATTGCTACCGTTTCAAGCACAGGCTTGGTTACTGTAAGGAATTACGGCAGCTGTACAATATACGCAAAAATTGACTCGCTGGAGGTTTCCTGTGCAGTTACTGTTAAAAACCCTAACTCATAAAAACCGTATACAAAACCCAATAGTTTAAGAGGTAATTGTTATGAAAACTGCATTGATTTATTATACAGCACACAAAACAGGATATTGTGAAACAGCACTCAGAGGTGCCGCTTTGCCGCTGGGAGTGGATATTGACGGCATATTTGCAGCTGTTTCACTGCGAAATTTCGGCGACAGCATCAACAGCTGTCTTAATAAATACGATACAGTGTTTGTTGTCGGAGATATAGGCCGCAGTGACAGGGCAGGCATTATGCCTGTTCTGTCTTGCGGATTAAGCGAAAAAAATGTTAAGTCAGGCAAATTTCAGGCAGGGAGCAATACCGGCTATTTGCTTGAGTTTGACAACAAAAAAATAGTTGTACTGCCAGACCGACCGGAAGCCATAACTGCTTTGGTGTCGGCACAGCTTATAGAATACTTGAAAACGGAGAAATAATTATGAGAATGAGAAGAAAGCCATGGGCACGCCCGGAATTGGCTGCGTGTGACTTTTTTGTTGACAATCCCAAGAAAAACCGTGGCAGGTGGGCAGACTGCTTTAAGAAAAAACAGCCGCTGCATTTAGAGCTTGGCTGCGGAAAGGGCTCCTTTATAGGTAAAATTGCATATGACCACCCTAATATTAACTATATAGGCGTAGATATAAAGAGTGAGGTTTTGGCTGTAGGCAGGCGTAATATTGTAAAAATTTTTGGCGAACAGCCTGTTGAAAATATTTTGCTTACGGCACAAAATATAGAGCTGATTGAGGATATTTTCTCTCCGGAGGATGTAATAGAAAGAATATACATAAACTTTTGCAATCCTTGGGGCAGAGAAAAGCACAAAAAAAGACGCCTTACACATATAAGACAGCTTAACCACTACAAAACCTTTTTGAAAAAGGGCAGTGAAATTAGGTTTAAAACAGACGACGACGGTCTTTTTGAGGAGAGTCTGGAATACTTTAAGGAAGCAGGTTTTGAAATAGCCTATATTACACGGGATTTACACAACAGCGATGTTGAATATAATATTGAAACCGAACACGAAAAAATGTTTTCTGCAGAGGGTATTCCTATAAAGTACTGCATTGCCGTGTATAAATAAATATAACTGAGAGGGGAGCGTCAGCTGTATGCTTTATAAAAGAATAATTGGTACAATTGCTTCAGTGCTGCTGGCAGTTTTATGTACAGGGTGTTCCTTTTCGGGACTTTCGGATAACGATCTTTTGCAGCCGCCAAAGGCAACCGGTGAAAAGGCGGAAATTCAAGGTTTACTGGAAGTTACAACAAACGGCGACTATACACTGAAATACCCACAGTCCGGTGACTACCGTTCTGCAATAATTATGCAGGATTTAAACAGCGACGGCGATGACGAGGCTGTGGCGTTTTACCGCAACAAGAAGGACAGCTCTGCCATTAATATTATGTTTATGGATAAGGTAGCCGGAAAATGGGCGTCTGTAGGTACCTTTAGCAATGCAAATTCAGATGTTGACAGAATATATTTCGGTGATATTGACAGTGACGGTATAAACGAAGCAATAGTTGGCTGGTCGTCTTACCTTACAGGCGGAAGTCAGGTAACTATGTATAAGTATAAAGAGGGCAGTGTTTCTGAGGTTATTGTTAATGACGATACGAACTATGCCGATATGGTATTTATGGATATAACCAACGACGGCGTAAGCGATTTAATTATTTTAACAACTGCTACAGAGGACGATACCGGCAAAAGTACATCTCTTGCCAGACTTTACAGCAGCTGTGCCAACAAAAAGTTTTCCAGAGTTTCAGAGATAAAAACCAACCCGAATGTTGTAAGCTACAGCCAAATTATGCAGGGTACAGTAAGCGACGGTGTGAACGGGCTTTTTGTTGACGGCAACACCTCAAGCTTGGGAGAGCTTATTACAGAGGTTATTTACTATTCATCACAGAATAAATCTCTTGTCAGCCCTCTTGATGTTACGCAAAATGACGGCACGGTAACAAATGTTACCCAGCGTGTAACCTCATCGGTATGCAGAGACATAGACGAGGACGGCATTATAGAGGTTCCGTCCCAGTTTACACCAATTCTTACAGACGACAAGCTTACACCATGCCCTATAACCAAGTGGTATAAAATAGATGCGGACAGGGGCGAAATGAAGCAGACAATACAGACTATAGCCAGCTACTTTGACGGCTTCTATTTCATTTTACCGTACAACTGGAAAAACCATGTGGTAGCCGTAAATGACAATACAAGCAGAACCACAACATTCTACTGCATAAAAGAAGTGGTAAAAGAGGATAACAGTGAAACGCCTACCGAGGCTGCAACTGTACCGGAGCTGGATTCCGACAAGGCTGACAATACAGTAACAGCTGTAGAAACAGAAAAACAGCCTGTGCTTACTATAAAGGTTTTTTCAGAGAAAGACTGGAAAAATGACGGTGCCGCAAGGCTATCGGACGGTTACTCTGTACTCGAGGAGTCCAACAGCCTTGTATATACCTGCAAGCTGGGTGCAAGTGAAAACGGTCAGTATAATCTTTCGAGCCAGCAGGTCAGCAAGTACTTTAAGCTGATATAATTTTATTTAACAGATAGGAGCAGATTTAGTATGAAGAAAATATTGGTGTGCGAAGACGAAGCTGCGATAAGGGATTTTGTTGTTATTAATCTTGTAAGGGGCGGCTACGATGTAATAGAGGCAGACTGCGGTGAAGCTGCCTTAAAAAAGTATGACGAAAACGGTGGGAATATAGATGTTGCCATACTTGATGTTATGATGCCGGGTATGGACGGCTTTCAGGTTTGCAAAGAGCTAAGACAGCGTAACGGCAGCATCGGTATTATTATGCTTACTGCAAAAACACAGGAGATGGATAAGGTTACAGGTCTGCTGCTGGGTGCAGATGACTATGTAACAAAGCCTTTTTCTCCGTCAGAGCTGGTTGCAAGGGTAGACGCTTTGCACAGAAGGGTTGTGCTTGCACAGAAAAGCAAGGAAAGCAATTTTAAAGAGGAGCTTAAATCGGGTGAGTTTGTACTTAACCTGCGTAACCGTGCTTTGCTGAAAAACGGAAAGATGATAGACCTTACACAGGTTGAATTCCAGATTATGGAGTATTTCTTTTCAAACCCGGGAGTGGCACTTGACAGACTGGACATTCTTACCCATGTATGGGGCGAGTCTTATGTAGGTGAGGACAAAATAGTTGATGTTAACATTAGAAGACTTCGTATGAAAATTGAGGATGAGCCTTCTAACCCTAAGTATATTGTTACAGTATGGGGCTTGGGCTACAAATGGGAAGCATAAATTTTTTAAGGAGGGGCAAAAATGAAAAAGGGTATAACCAGACGGTGGCTTATTAACACCTTTGGGGTTATTTTAGCAATAGTCGGGGTGCTTATTACCGTTTTGTCCCTTATACTGCAAAATTATTACGACAACGGCATTCGCCAAACTTTAAACGGCAGAGTTGACGAGCTGTCAAATGTGTTTGGCAACTATACAACGGATGATTCAAGTGTATTTGAAACCAACATCCGCACATATATTGAGAATTTTTCCGATAAGGAAAGTATGGAGCTTATGGTGCTTGACACTCATGGAAATATTACCGTAACCTCTACGGGCTTTCCGCCTGACCAAAATATTCAGCTTGAGGACTATAAAAGAGCCTTGCAGGATCCGGACGGCTACGGCTCATGGACAGGCAGGCAAAATGACGAAACGGTTATGGCTGTTACAAGAATTATAACCGATGTCAACGGAAATAACCTTGGTGCTGTGCGTTATTGTGTTTCTTTAGAGCCGGCAAACAGACAAATTTTTGTAATGATTATGCTTATGATTGTTATTGGACTGTTCATTCTCTATTTTGTTATGATTTCAGGCGCCTACTTTGTACGCTCTATTGTAAACCCTATTCGTGAAATTAACGAGGTTTCCGGAAAGATAGCCCAGGGCGACTTTGACGCAAGACTAAAAAAGCGTAATGATGACGAAATAGGCGAGCTTTGCGACTCTATTAACTATATGGCTGCTGAGCTTGGAGCCTCCGAAAAGCTGAAAAATGACTTCATTTCTTCGGTTTCTCATGAGCTTAGAACACCGCTTACGGCTATTAAGGGGTGGGCGGAAACAATGCGTATGGGCGATACTCCGGACTTTAGAACTATGGAAAAGGGTATGAGCGTTATTGCAAATGAGTCAGAGCGACTTACCGGCATAGTTGAGGAGCTGCTTGATTTCTCCCGTATTCAAAGCGGCAGAATGGTTATTAATATGGAGCGTATTGATATTTTGGCAGAGCTTGACGAGGCTATATATATGCTGCGTGAAAGAGCATTAAAGGAAGGCAAGCACCTGATATATGACGAACCCGAGATTGCTCCGCCTGTTATGGGCGACAAAAACCGTTTGCGTCAGGTATTTATAAATATTATAGACAATGCTTTAAAGTATACTCCGGAGGGCGGCGTTATCGGAATAGATGTGTCCCACGATGAAAAAAACATAAAAATTTCAATCAGCGACAACGGTTGCGGCATTCCTGCCGAGCATTTGCCTAGAATTAAAGACAAATTTTACAAGGCTAATCAAACCCAGCGTGGCTCCGGTATAGGTCTGGCTGTGGTTGATGAAATTATGCGTCTGCATAACGGAAGCCTTGACATTGAAAGTACGGAAAATGTAGGTACTACCGTAACACTTACTATACCGATTTACATAGAAACAGATGACAATAAGTAAGGAAATAAGTAAGGAGATTTAAGATGGGTGAATCCAGAAAAGAGCATATTAAAAAAATAACTTCAATAGGCGGTTCGGCACTTATTGAGGGAATAATGATGCGTGGCCCTAAAAAAACAATGGTAGCGGTGCGTACAGGTGAAAATGAAATATATACACAGGAGGTTGAATTTCACAGTCTGGCCGAAAAGTGTAAAATTTTTAAAATTCCGCTTATCAGAGGTATAGCCGGCTTGATAGATTCAATGAGGTTAAGCTATAAATCCCTTATGATTTCAGCAGACAAGGCTATTGACAGTATTCCCGAGGATGAGCAGGAGGAGCCGTCCAAGCTTGAAAAGTGGATTGACGAAAAGTTTGGTGATAAGTTTATTAAGGTGCTAATGACGCTGGCGTCTATAGTTGGTGTGGCAGTAGCAATAGTGCTGTTCTTTATGCTGCCAACCTGGCTGTACAACCTTATTTCCGGTGCCCTTGGCGGAGCAGATGGCTTGTCTTGGATGGGTGACAGATTTTTCAGGTCACTGTTTGAGGGCATTATAAGAATAGGACTGTTTTTGCTTTACATAATACTGTGTACTCAAATGTCAGATATGAAAAGAGTATTCCAGTACCACGGTGCAGAGCACAAAACCATATTCTGCTATGAAAGCGACGAGCCTCTTACAGTTGAAAATGTCAGAAAGCACACACGCTTTCACCCACGCTGCGGAACAAGCTTTTTGGTTATAATGCTTCTGGTAGGTATTATAGTAGGCTTGTTTATACCTATTACCGATCCCATTTTGAGAACGATAGTTAAAATTCTTTTACTGCCGGTTTCCTGCGGTGTAGGCTATGAAATTATTAAGCTGTGCGGCAAATATGACAATACCTTTACTCATATTTTGGCTGCACCGGGACTTTGGGCACAGAGAATAACCACGAAAGAGCCTGATGACAGTATGATAGAGGTTGCTATAAAGGCTATGAAGGCGGTTATCCCTGAAAATGGTGAGGATATTATTACGCCTATAGGCAAAAAATAAATTGAACAAATAATGAGGATTATATTATGACCTATAATGAGCTTTACAGGCATATTATAAGCGTATTGAAAAAGGCAGGAATCGACTCTCCTGCCTTTGACGCTTTATGTATATTTGAAAGTAAGCTGGGGCTTACAAGGCACGACCTTATTATGACAGGCAGCAAAGAGGCTGCAAAGGAGCGGTGCGACGCTGTAACAGAGCTTGCCGAAAAAAGAGCAGAGGGCTACCCACTGCAGTATTTGTTGGGTATGTGGCAGTTTATGGACAGTGACTTTTTTGTAGGCGAGGGTGTACTTATCCCTCGGGAGGATACCTCCGTAGTTGTACAGCTGTGCCTTGACAATATTAAAAATCTGTACGGCACAGACAATTTAAGCGTAATAGACCTGTGTGCGGGCAGTGGTGCCATTGGCATTTCATTGGCGAAAGCTCTGCCAAACAGCAGGGTTACGGCACTGGAGCTTTCTGACAAGGCTATCTACTATCTGCAAAAAAACATACAGCACAACGGCTGCGGCAATGTGGAGGCAGTAAAAGGAAATGTTTTTACCGACTTTAATATAACCGATGCGGCATATGATGTTATAATTTCCAACCCGCCGTATATTATAAGCAGTGAAATTAAAACTCTGCAAAGAGAGGTTCAGTATGAGCCTGCAATGGCGTTGGACGGCGGAAGCGACGGGTACGATTTTTATAGGGCTATTATAAGCAAATGGAGCAATAAGCTGAAAAGCGGAGGACTGCTTGTATTTGAGCTGGGCGAAAATCAGTATGATGCGGTAAGTCATTTAATGTACAGGCAGGGTTATAAGGACATAACCTTTGCAACCGACCTTGGCAATGTTAAGCGTGGAATTTGCGGAGTAAAAATCTAGCCGTGGCTGTGTCCCATAAATGGTACACCCGTTGCTATAAAAGCAATTATATGTTGCATTTTAACAGGCGGTAGGGTATAATATAAGCACATTAATAAAACAAACTTTCGCTATGGAGGTATAAAATGGCTAAGGATAAATCAAAGGATTTAAAAATAAATCCAAATCAATCTGCAGAAGAGAAGGCAAAGGCACTGGCTACTGCCATAGGGCAGATAGAAAAGCAGTTTGGCAAGGGTGCTGTAATGCGTTTAGGTCAAAACCAAGCCATGAATGTAGGCTTTGTTCCTACAGGCTCTCTCACACTTGACCTTGCACTGGGCATAGGCGGTTTGCCAAGAGGAAGAATCGTAGAAATTTATGGCCCTGAATCGTCAGGTAAAACTACACTTTCACTGCACTGTATAGCAGAGGGACAAAAACAGGGAGGCAATGTTGCCTTTATAGATGTTGAGCATGCTCTTGACCCTGTATATGCCGAGGCTTTAGGTGTAGATGTTGATTCACTGTTGGTTTCACAGCCGGACACAGGCGAGCAAGCCCTTGAAATCGCAGAGGCACTTATTCGTTCAGGTGCTATTGATGTAATTGTTGTTGACTCTGTAGCGGCACTGGTGCCAAAGGCGGAAATTGACGGCGAAATGGGCGACTCTCATGTAGGCTTGCAGGCAAGGCTTATGTCACAGGCTCTTAGAAAGCTGGCAGGCGCAATTTCAAAATCAAACTGTGTTGCAATATTTATTAACCAGCTTAGAGAAAAGGTCGGAGTTGTTTACGGCAACCCTGAGGTTACACCCGGCGGCAGAGCGCTAAAGTATTATTCATCTGTTCGTATTGAGGTACGAAAGGTTGAAACAATAAAGAACGGTTCTGAAATTCTGGGTTCAAAAACAAGGGCAAAGGTTGTTAAAAATAAAATAGCACCGCCGTTTAAAGAGGCTATTTTCGATATTATGTACGGAAAGGGCATTTCCAGAACAGGCGAGCTTCTAGACCTTGCAGTTGAAAAGGATATAATCCACAAAAGCGGCGCTTGGTTCTCCTACGGCGAAGAAAGACTTGGTCAGGGTAGAGATAATATTAAAAATCTGCTTGCTGAAAACAAGGAGCTGGCAGCCGAGATAGAGGAGAAGGTTTTGGCAACTCTTGCAGAGGAAAGAGAAAATTCAAAGAAAAAGACCTCAAAGGGCAAAAACGAAAAGGTTATAGAGGAAAGCAGAGCAGCCGAGGAAATCCAGCCGGCTGTTGACACCAAGGATATTGATATAATGGTAGAGGATTAATAATGCTTGTTACAGCTGTTGAACCACGCAGAAAATCATTAAGTGCATTGTACATAGACGGTGAATATGCCCTAAAGCTAGACACGATGACTCTTATGAAAAACGGCATAAGACCGGGGACAGACATAACCGATGAGCAGCTGCGTGCCCTTATAGAGGAGTCGGACGCACGCCGTGCAAAGGAGAGGGCACTGTATTTAATTACCTACAGAGACCATTCCAAAAAAGAGCTTACGGATAAAATACGCCGTACCTGCTCACAGCAGGCGGCGGAGGACGCCGCACGGCAAATGGAGGAGCTGGGGCTTGTTGATGATGAGGAATACGCCCGAAAATATGCGGCGGAGCTTCTTCGCAAAAAGCATATGTCCCCTCGGGGTATAGCCTATAAGCTGCGGGAAAAGGGTATTGATTCAAATACTATTGACATTATAACAGAAGAGCTGGAGTGTGATCCGTACAGCGAAATACAAGCGGTGCTTGAGAAAAAATACAGCGGATATAAGGACGATGAAAAAATAAAAAGGCGTGCTATAGCGGCACTGCAAAGGCTTGGTTGGAGCTGGAGCGACATTAAAAGTGCTATGAACGACGAATATTAAAATTGCAGACAGCCTGTAAAACAACAGGCTGTCTGGCTGTATATTTAGGAGGTATACTTAAAATGTCAAGCTTGGACGGTGATATTAAAAAGCTGTTAGACGAAATGGCAGATTTTCCGCAGGTGGACGCTATAGCCTTGGCAGGCTCAAGAGCAAGTGGAAACGGTGACGAAAAGTCGGATTATGACATTTACATTTACTGCACTGAGGGCGACTATCTGCCTGAAAGCATTAGAAATGATATTTATAAAAGATATTGCAGTGCTTATGAAACAGGAAACAGATATTTTGAATATGAAGACAATATTATATTAAGCTGTGGCGTACTGGCCGACATAATTTTCAGAAGTGTAAATATGATTAAATATATCCAAAAGGATGTTGTTGACGATTGCAATGCAAGGCTGGGCTATACTACGGCCTTTTGGCACACTTTATTGGTTAGTGAAATATATGTTGATAAGTCGGGCGAGTTCACAAAAATAAAAGAACAATATAGCGTTCCTTACCCTAAAAGGCTAAAGGAAAATATAATCAGAAAAAATATGAATATGCTTAGCGGTGTTTTGCCGTCCTATGACAAGCAAATTGAAAAGGCGGTTAAAAGAAACGATGTTGTCAGCATATGCCACCGTACAGCGGCATATATGGCAAGCTACTTTGATGTTATTTTCGCATTGAATGAAATTTCTCACCCCGGTGAAAAGAAATTAATAAAAATTGCAAAGGAAAAATGTACCATATTGCCAAAGGATTTTGAAGAAAATATAAATCTGCTTTATAAAAGTATGTACAGCCGGTATGACTTGAACCTGCTAAAACAAATGTATTCTAATCTTAAAGAATTAACCGATAACAGTATTTAATATATTTTATTTACATATGGAAATTAAAGGCTGTATGTGATAGAATGTAGTACATATTGTTAATGGAGGGAATTAATTTGAGTACATATGACATACTAATGCTTGTCATTATAATTATATGCATTTGTCTGTCAGCTTTCTTTTCGGCTACAGAAACAGCGTTTTCTACGGTAAGCACCATAAGGCTTAAATATCTTACCGAAAGAGGCGACAAGAGGGCAAAGAACGCCTTAAAGGTAACCGAAAATTACGACAAGGCACTTACAACCATACTTATAGGCAATAATATTGTTAATATTGGCTGTTCCTCTGTAGCTACCGTGCTGTGTATGAATATCTTTGGCGACGCCGGTGCGGCTGTAAGTACAGGTGTGGTTACTTTGCTTGTACTGACCTTTGGCGAAATACTGCCAAAATGTATAGCAAAGGAAAAGGCTGAAGTAATGTGTATGGGTGTGGCAAGAATTTTGCTGGTGCTTATGACAATTTTAACGCCTCTTGTGTTATTTTTTGTTGCGTTAAAAACACTGGCCCTTAAAATTTTTACAAGCGGAACAGTACAGCCGTCTGTTACCGAGGATGAGCTTAAGGTTCTTATAGGTACAAGTCAGCAGGAGGGTGTTCTTGAACAGCAGGAAAAAGAGCTTGTGCAGTCTGCACTGGATTTTGACGAAAAAACGGTGCAGGAGGTTATTACTCCAAGAGTGGATATAACCGCTATTGAGGTAAACGACAGTCCGCAGTCAATAACAAAGCTTGTTATTGACGAACGCTATTCAAGAATACCTGTTTATAAGGACAGTATTGACAACATAATAGGAATACTGCATACAAGAGATTATTTAGAGGCATTGGCACTAAATAAAGAGCCGGATCTTAAAAAGCTTATGAAGTCTGCTTTTTATATTTATAAAACCAAAAAGCTGTCGGTTGCGTTGGCAGAGTTTAAAAAGCAGCGTCACCATATGGCTGTGGTTACTGACGATTACGGCGGAACCTTGGGTATAGTAACAATGGAGGATTTGCTTGAGGAAATTGTAGGCGATATATGGGACGAGGACGAGGACGAAACGCCGGAATACAGAAAAATAAGTGCAACCACCTACAGCGTAAGCGGCGATATGAAAATTTCCGATATGCTGGAGCTGTTTGACCTGCGTGAGGATTACATAGTTAGCGACAGCGTTTCTGTAGGCGGCTTTGTAATGGAAAATCTGGGAGATATTCCGGAATCCGGCGACAGCTTTACATATAAAGACACACTAAGCTTTACTGTTATTTCAACGGTAGAGCAAAGGGTGGAGCAGGTAAAAATTGTATATATTCCGGAGAAGAATTCTAAAGAATAAGCGTACAGCTTATACAGAGCTAAAAACCAAATAAGGCTGTTAAAATATATAAGTCAGCATAAAATAATCATCGTTGTAAAGAATAACAACGGTGATTTTTATGTTAAAAAGAATTAAAGAGGATACAATGCTGTTTTCCGTAGGCGGGCTTGCCTATGGTGCAGTTGAGCTTTTGTGGCGTCACCGTACCCATTGGACAATGATTGTAACAGGCGGTGTATGTCTGCTGGTTTTGTTTAGAGTTTTCAAAAAAATAAGCAGAGTTAAAGCTATATATAAGTGCGTAGTCGGTTCGGTGCTTATTACTGCAGTTGAATTTGTGGTAGGCTGTATTGTTAATTTACGGTTTAAAATGAATGTTTGGGATTATTCGGCAGTTCCCTTTAATATATTGGGACAAATATGTCCATTATACAGCATACTGTGGTTTTTCCTTACAATCCCTATTTTATTTGTCTGTAAAAAAATGCAGAAGCTTATTAGGCGGCTGTAGTCATAAAAATATGCATCTAAGCGGGCTTTTACTGCGGCTGAATGCGGCTGCGGCAGAAGCCCGCTTTATTCTGTGTAAGGACACTTTAAATTAAGCCGGAACTTTTAGAAAAATAAAAAAACAAAAATTACAAATTATAAACCGATACAAACAAAGCACAATAATATTACAACATAGATTTAATAAAACAGCTAAATCGAAAAATCCTTAAGGGGTTTAAGAAACAAGCAAATTATTAAGGTATGTTGTATAAATCAGAAATATTTAAGCTTTATAATAATGCGGCAGGCAGAGCAAAGGCATATAAAGGCTTGTATTGCAGGCAGTGTGCCAAGCTGAAGTTAAGCAGACAGACGGCTTGTCGTAACTAAAAATTAAAAGGAGAGAATTAAAATGTCATCAAATAATAATCAGTTAAATATACCGGAGGCAAGAGAGGCAATGGAGCGTTTCAAGATGGAGTGTGCCAACGAGGTTGGCGTAAACCTAAAGGAAGGCTACAACGGCGATATTACTGCTCGTCAGGCAGGCTCTGTAGGCGGAATGATGGTTAAAAAGATGATTGAAAGCTACGAGAAGAATATGAAATAAACCGCCGCTAAATAATGCATATGCATTAAGCAGCATATAGCTGAAATCAGCCTGTTTTCTGTGCCGATTTTATATTTGCACAGAGAACAGGCCGACTCTTATTTAATACATAAATATTTTAAGAAATAAAGGAATCATTATTGTTTATCATAAAAAAAGTTTAATGAATATGTTAAATTAAGAAACAGTCGAAAACTTTTGTTAGAAATAAACAATTCGTATTGTGAAGTAACAGTGAAGAATATTTGAACAAAATATAATGGCACAACATATTGTGTTGAATTTTAAATAAATCCCAATATAAAGTGATTATTAGCCAAAGGTTAAAATATAGGCAAAAAGTTAGTTTTTAATTTCTTTACAAAAATATAAAGCAAGACGGCATGTAATAATTGTATAAATACATAAAATTTTGCAGCCTGCAATTGTGAAAAACAAACCAAAAAATATTTTTTTCAAAAAATTTTGTTTTTTCTATTGTCATTTTATAAAAAATGAGTATAATTTGTATTGTACCACAAGGTACGGTTAGAAATTAACTAACCCAAGGGTTACTATATAACCATTTTTTAGATATGTTTAAGGAGGAAACTAACAATGACTGATTTTAAGCAGTGGAATGGCTTTGAAGGCAGAATTTGGAAAGAAGAAGTTAATGTTCGTGATTTTATTCAGAAGAACTACACACCATATGACGGTGATTCTTCATTCCTTGTTGGCCCTACAGAGGCTACCGACAAGCTATGGGGTGCATTACAGGTACTACAAAAGGAAGAGCGTGCCAAGGGCGGCATTCTTGATATGGAGACAGAGGTTGTTACAGGCTTAACAGCTTATGGCCCGGCTTATATCGATGAAAATTTAAAGGATTTGGAAAAGGTAGTTGGCTTGCAGACAGATAAGCCTCTAAAGCGTGCATTTATGCCATTCGGCGGCATTAAGATGGCTGAGCAGGCATGTACATCAAACGGTTACACACCTAATCCTGAACTGCATAAGATATTTACAGAATATGCTCGTACACATAACCAGGGTGTATTTGATGCTTATACAAAGGAAATGAAGAGCGTTCGTCACAACCACATTATTACAGGTCTTCCTGACACATACGGTCGTGGTCGTATCGTAGGCGACTATCGTAGAGTAGCTCTTTACGGTATTGATTTCCTAATTGAAGAAAAGAAAAAAGATTTTGAAAACTGCGGCGACGGCACAATGACAGACGATATTATCCGTCTGCGTGAGGAAATCACATTGCAGATTAATGCTCTTAAGGGTATGAAGGAGATGGCTAAGAGCTACGGCTTTGACATTTCCGAGCCTGCTAAGAATGCATACGAGGCTGCACAGTGGCTGTACTTTGGTTACTTGGCTGCTATTAAGACACAAAACGGTGCCGCAATGAGTGTTGGTAGAATTTCAACATTCCTAGATATTTACATTAAGAGAGATATGGATCTTGGCGTACTTACAGAGGAGCAGGCACAGGAGATTATCGACCACATGGTTATGAAGTTCCGTATGGTTAAGTTCGCAAGAATCCCTTCATATAACGAGCTGTTCTCAGGTGACCCTGTATGGGCTACACTAGAGGTTGCAGGTATTGGTGTTGACGGTCGTTCAATGGTAACAAAGACAGACTACCGTTTCCTACACACACTTGAAAATATGGGTCCTGCACCGGAGCCAAACCTAACAATTCTTTACTCACCGGCCCTTCCTGAAAACTTCAAGAAGTATGCTGCTGAGATTTCAATCCGTACAAGCTCTGTTCAGTATGAGAATGATGATGTTATGAAGCCTGTATGGGGCGACGACTACTCAATCTGCTGCTGCGTATCTGCTACACAGACAGGTAAGGAGATGCAGTTCTTCGGTGCAAGAGCTAACCTTGCTAAGTGCTTGCTGTACGCTATAAACGGCGGCGTTGACCTAAAGACTCGTGAGCAGTGCGGTCCTGCATACGCTCCTATTACAAGCGAGTATCTTGACTATGACGAGGTTATTGCTAAGTTTGACAAGATGATGGAGTGGCTTGCAGGCTTGTATGTAAATACACTTAACCTGATTCAGTATATGCACGACAAGTATTATTATGAGGCTGCTGAGATGGCTCTTATTGATACAGATGTTCGCCGTACATTTGCTACAGGTATTGCAGGCTTCTCACATGTTGTTGACTCTCTAAGTGCTATTAAGTATGCAAAGGTTAAGACAGTTCGTGATGAAACAGGTATGTGCGTAGATTATGAGACAGAGGGCGACTTCCCTAAGTATGGTAATGACGATGACCGTGCAGACGACATTGCTGTATGGCTGCTAAAGACATTCTTGGATAAGATTAAAAAGCACCACACATATCGTAATTCAGAGCCTACAACATCTATCCTGACAATTACATCAAATGTAGTTTACGGTAAGGCTACAGGTGCTATGCCTAACGGTCGTAAGGCAGGTGCTCCATTGTCACCTGGTGCAAACCCTGCATACGGTGCAGAGCAGAACGGCTTGCTTGCTTCACTAAACTCTGTTGCTAAGCTGCCATACCACTGGGCTCTTGACGGTATTTCAAATACTCAGACAATCAACCCATCAGCTCTTGGTCACTCAGAGGAAGAGCAGTCTAACAACCTTGTACAGGTATTGGACGGCTACTTTGCACAGGGTGCACACCACCTAAATGTAAATGTATTTGGTGTTGAGAAGCTAAAGGATGCTATGGAACATCCTGAGAAAGAGGAGTACGCAAACTTTACAATCCGTGTATCAGGTTACGCTGTTAAGTTCATCGACCTAACTCGTGAGCAGCAGTTGGATGTAATCTCTCGTACTTGCCATGACAGAATGTAATATTAAAGGTCGTGTCCATTCATTTGAAACCTTTGGTTTGGTGGATGGCCCCGGCGTGAGATATGTGGCTTTCTTGCAGGGCTGTAATATGCGCTGCAAGTACTGCCACAACCCCGAAACCTGGACGCATAAAGGCGGAGATGAAATGACGCCGCAGGAGTTGTTTAACAAAATGTGGCGTTATAAGGGATACTGGGGTAAGAACGGCGGCATTACCATTAGCGGCGGCGAGCCTTTGCTGCAAATTGATTTTGTTACAGAGGTTTTTCGAATTGCTAAGGAGCATAATGTTCATACCGCACTTGATACAAGCGGGCAGCCTTTTTCTGCCTCACCTGAGTATCTGGAAAAGTTTGACAGGCTTATTCAGTACACCGACCTTGTCCTTTTGGACTTAAAGGAAATTGATGACGCAAAGCATAAGTCCTTGACAGGCTTTACAAACAGTAATATTTTGGAAATGGCAAGGTACTTGTCCGACCATAATATTAAAATGTGGATTCGTCATGTGCTTGTACCGGGCTTGACTGATGACGATGAGGGCTTAAGGGAGCTTAACAGCTTTATTAAAAGCTTAAAAACTGTTGATAGGGTAGAGGTTTTGCCATATCATACACTTGGCTTGTTTAAGTGGGAAAATCTGAAGATTCCGTACCAGCTTTCCGATGTTCGTCCACCGTCAGACGAGGCTGTAAAGCACGCTGAGGAGCTTTTGGAAATAAAAAAATAACGATTACGCTTTTAGAGCCGCATCCTATGGTGCGGCTCTTTTTGCGAGAGCTTACAGCAATTCCTTTTGTAAAGATTTATGCCAAAAGTAAAAAAGCAGAGTCAGCCGTTGCAATATAAAATTTTATATACAAATTTATGTACAAAAATAACCGCCCAAAAGGCGGTTATTTTACGATTGAAATTGTTATTAAAGATGTAAAAGGTCGTTCAGGCTTATTGCTCGATATTTTTAAAGCCATGGCCGTCTATAATGCCTGCCTTTGTTACGACAATAAACGCAGATTTATCAATAGACGAGGCGATATTTTTTACCTTGTAAACCTGCCGTGGCCTTACAGCACACATTATTGTTTTTGTTTTCTTTTTGGAGTAGGCTCCTTCGGAATCAAGCAGGGTAACGCCACGCTTAATCTCAACCATAATTGCTTCACTGATTTCTTCATAGTGAGAAGACATAATATACATAACCTGTCCATTGTTATGAGAAAGACCATAGTTGGCAAAGTCAATAACCTTGGAGCTTACAAAAATAACTATTGTTGAATATAAACCGCTTTCTATAGAACGAAAGGTTAAAATTGTTGCCAATATAATAAAAATATCCGCAATAATTATGATTGTTCCCATTGAAAGGAACGGGAAATGGTTTCTCAGATTTTTAGAAATAATATCTGTTCCGCCGGTTGTACCGCCGCCGTGAAATATAAGGCCCAGTCCTAAGCCGGTGAATATTCCGCCAAACAAGGACGCCATAAGCTTGTCGCCTGTGTAGGTAGGGATAAACGCCGCCAGTGCGTCAATTAATATTGAAGAAAACAGGGTAGCGAAAATTGTTTTAACTAAAAACCTTTTGCCGTTTTCGATTGCTCCCCATATAAACAGTGGAATATTAATAATTATATTCATTGTACCTATAGGAAGTGCGAAAAGTGAGTTGAGTATGGTTGATATACCCGTAACTCCGCCGGCAACAATATTGTTTGGTGCATTAAACATATCTACAGCTAGCGTAAAGAGGAAGGAGCCGGAAATCATCAAGCCGTAATCTCTTAAAAAAAACAGCAGCTTTTTACGAAAATTCTCTTGTTTGGTGTTGCTCATTTATATATCACCTACTTAACCCTTTCATATATATCGGTTACAATTATGTTGAATAATTCCCTTAAGCGGGCAATATCCTTTTTTATGTACAGATAACCAAAAAGTGCCTCAAGGCCTGTGGCACTGTGGTAGTCACTTCTGCTGGCATTTTTAGGTACAGAGTGCACATTGGCGTTTTTTCCACGGTTGTATATTACTTTTTCGTCCTCGGTTAGGTAGGGCAGAAGTGCAGTGGCACATTTAGCCTGAAAGCCGCAGTTTACAACGCTTATTTTCCTGTTGTTAAGCTTTCCCACCGGACGGTTTGCCAGAGAAATTATATACTCACGCACCATAAGGTCATATACACCGTCGCCGATAAAGGAAAGAGTGAGAGGCGATATTTGCCTTAAATCAAAATCGCAAGACAGTAAGCTATCCATATATATACCTCTTATTCTACAAAGTCAAATTCAAGGTCATATATAGAAACAGTGTCTCCCTCGTTTATGCCCGCCTCACGCAGAGCGTCAATTACGCCGCCGTTTATAAGCACACGCTGAAAATACTGCAGTGACTCGTAGTCGTCGAAATTAACCGACTTCATTATATTAAACAGCCACTTTGCCTCCACAAAATAAATGCCGTCGTGGTGGGTAATAGTAACCTTGCTTTTGTCAATCTTTTCAGGCTGTACTACAGGTGCCGGCTCTGCCTCATAATGAGTAATAGGCGGCAGCTTGCTAAGCATTTCAAGCACCTTATTCATAAGAGCGTCAACACCCTCGTTAATTGGTGCCATAATAGGGAAAAATTCGTAGCCCTGTGCTTCTACAAAGCTCTTAAAGTCCTCAATTTGCTCATCGGTTGCTAAGTCGCACTTGTTTCCGGCAACAATCATAGGTCTTTTTGCAAGCTCAGGATTGAATTTTTTAAGCTCCTCGTTGATAATTTTAAAATCCTCCTTAGGGTCACGAGCCTCACTGCCCGATACATCTACAATATGCACAAGCATACGACAGCGTTCAACATGACGCAAAAATTGATGCCCCAGTCCAACGCCTTCCCATGCACCCTCTACAAGACCGGGAATGTCGGCCATTACAAAGGAGTTTCCCTCGCCCATACTTACAACGCCCAAAACAGGTGTTATAGTTGTAAAGTGGTAGTTGGCTATAACAGGCTTTGCCTGACTTACTACAGACACAAGCGTGCTTTTGCCGACATTAGGAAAGCCCACCAGTCCTACATCTGCAAGCAGCTTTAGCTCAAGTGTTACCTCGTATTCTTCACCCGGCATACCCGGCTTTGCAAATCTTGGGGTTTGTCTGGTTGGCGTTGCAAAGTGAATGTTGCCCCAGCCGCCGTTGCCGCCCTTGGCAACAAGCACAGGCTCTTTGCCGGATACATCAGCCAGCAGTCTGCCTGTTTCGGCATCCTTTACAAGGGTGCCCCTAGGTACACGCACAATTAAATCCTCTGCCTTTTTGCCTGAGCTTCGTTTGGCCTTGCCGTTTTCGCCTTTTTCGGCTATATATTTTCTTTTATATCTGAAATCCGCCAGGGTAGAAAGGTTATCATCTGCCAGAAACAGAACATTGCCGCCCCTTCCGCCGTCACCGCCGTCCGGACCGCCGGAGGCTACATATTTTTCACGGTGAAAAGAAACAGAGCCGTCACCGCCGTCACCTGCTTTAATATAAATTTTTGCCTTATCTACAAACATTATTTCACTACCTTTCATTATGTAGTATATCACAATAGGCCGTATATTTTCTGTAAATCCTCAAGACCGTCATAAATTTCCTGTCTTGAAAAGTCGTTGCTTTCTAAAAATCGTCATCCTTAGAGTTTAGGTAAACATAGAAGTCAACACCCACCTCAAAAAGCTCCAAAGATCTTTCTTCGTCTATTTTATCATATAATATATTTTCTGCAAGATTAATCTCGCCTTGGTCTGCCAAATTGTACAGGTACAGTACATTTTTGCCGGCACCGTTAATTTCAAAGTGCTTTTCGGCAGTTATGTTATATGTTTTCTTTTTATTTTTAAAAACAGTTTCAGCTAAGTATTTTACCATAACATCTATCTGCCTTACTAAATAATCCTCGTGTAGCATAAACAAGCTCCTGTTTTGTACAAATAAAATAAAAAGGGCGGAATACAAACTCCGCCCTCAGCTAACAAATTTACAGTATAAATTACTGTGCGTAAACGCTTACACGCTTTCTGTCACGACCAACACGCTCGTAACGAACTACACCGTCAACCTTAGCAAATAGTGTGTCGTCAGAACCACGGCCAACATTCTCACCCGGGTGAATGTGTGTACCACGCTGTTTGTAAAGAATGTTACCTGCCTTTACAAACTGACCGTCAGCACGCTTAGCACCCAATCTCTTAGATTCAGAGTCACGGCCGTTCTTTGTAGAACCCATACCTTTTTTGTGAGCAAATAGCTGGATATTTATCTTAAGCATTATGTTACACCTCCGTATTATTTACAATTATATTTTTCGGGAACTGTTCTTCAAGTCCCAACATATGCAGCTTAAAGCCCTGCAAAATATCCCTGCAGGCGGCTGCGTCCTTTTGGAAAACTCTCAGCAGCATAGCACCTGTGCTTTCGTCAACATCAACCTCAGCCGCTACCCTTATAACATCTGTTATAGTGTTAGCTACCAAATAGGCTGCTGAGCTTATAGAAGCACAAACTATGTCGCTGCCACTTTCAGCAAAGCCGGAATGACCTGATATTCTAAAGCCTACCAAATCACCGCCTGCCAATGTGAGCAAGCTTACCGTTGTCATAATTAAGCGTTAATAGACTGGATTTCAACCTTTGTATATGGCTGTCTGTGGCCCATCTTTCTCTTTTCGCCTTTCTTTGGCTTGTAGGTTGCAACTGTAATCTTCTTACCCTTGCCTGTCTTAATAACCTTGCCTGTAACTACAGCACCGTCAACATAAGGTGCGCCTACTGTAATACCTGCATCGCTTGAAAGTGCAACAACCTTGAAATCAACTGTTGCGTCAGCCTCGGCAGCCAGCTTCTCAACATAGATAATATCGCCGTTAGAAACCTTGTACTGCTTACCGCCTGTTTCGATAATTGCGTACATATTTAGTACCATCCTTTATAAAAGTCTCGCTACTGTAGGGCGGAGCAAGGCTCACTTAAACAAGCCCCCAATATGCGGCTTAAATCATTTTAACAAACAAAGTATTATTTGTCAATAGCTTTTTCGCCCAAAAACGGCATTTGCACAACGCAATATTTTAAAATATGCAAAGTATTTCCGCAACAGACTTCGTCGTTTATGTAAGAAATTTTCCATAATATAAAATTTCATTTACACATATAAACAGGTGTGTTATAATGTTATAAGAATTTTGTAGAATACAGGTGACGAATATGAATAAAATAGGTTTTATTGGTGCAGGAAATATGGCTACTGCCATTATTAACGGTATGCTTACTAACAATGTTGCAAGTGCAAAGGACATTAATGTTTTTGACCTTGACCAAAACAAGCTTAGTGTAATGGCTGAAAAAGGAATTAATGCCTGCGCAACAGCAAAACAGGTTGCACAGCAGAGCCACTTTGTTGTTTTGGCTGTTAAGCCTCAAAACTATGCAGAGGTACTTGACGAGATTAAGGACGCAGTAACAGACAGCACTGTAATGGTATCTATTGCTGCGGGCATTTCAATTAACTATGTGGTTTCTTCACTTAATGCAAAATGCGCCTGTGTGCGTGTAATGCCAAATACACCTCTTTTGCTTGGCTGTGGTGCTACAGCTCTTTGCCCGTCTGAGAATATTGCAGATAAGGACTTTGCAGTGGTTAAGAGTATGTTTGCTACATCGGGCGTTGTTGAGGTTTTGCCTGAAAGTCAAATGAACACTGTTATTGCGGTAAACGGCAGCAGTCCGGCATATATTTATCTGTTTGCAAAGGCTATGTGCGACTATGCCAGGGAGCAGGGAATTGATGCAAATGCCGCTATGGAGCTTACCTGTGCTACACTAAAGGGAAGTGCAGAAATGCTTATGAAGTCCGGCGACACGCCCGACACTCTTATTAAAAAGGTATCATCACCGGGCGGTACAACTCTTGCCGCACTGGAGGTGCTGAATAACGGCGGCTTCTACGAAAATATTAAGTCGGCTATGGACGCTTGCACAAGGCGTGCAGAGGAGCTGGGCAAGTAATACGGTAACGCAGGCACTTGCACAGTTTTTCACAAAAGCGACAGTCAGAATAATTCAATTTACCAAATCATATAATTTCTCATAAAGATATTTAGTAAAATTTATGCAGGAGAAAATATATGAAGGGTATTTTACTTTTGACGAGAAGGGGCAGACGCCGCCTTAATAAAAAGGAAATTGTATATTTTTTGCATCGGTATGGTATAGATGTACTGCTTGGCATTGCCTTGCTTGCCGGTATGATATTTGGTGCGGTATGTGCGGGCAGTGCTGATAAAACGCTTATGCAGGGGCTGGATTTTCTGTTTACATCTGACTTTCAGTCACGGTGCAGTCAAAGTGTGCTTTCGGCGTTTGCAGCCTCGCTTACGGCGAATTTTATGTTTTTCTTGGCTAATTTTCTTTTGGGGCTTTCTGTGTGGGGCAGTGTAGGCGTTCCGCTTTTAATAGGCTTCAAGGGCTTTGGAACGGGACTGTCCGGCGGCTATCTTTACAGGTGCTATTCCTTTAGCGGGGTGGGCTTTTTTCTGCTGGTTATGCTGGCAGGCTGCGTTATATCTACGCTGGCGCTTATATTTCAGGGCAGGTCGTCAATGGCCTTTTCCGGCAGCCTTTTTGCAAGAGTAAGGGGTACTGCACCCAAGGCTGACCAAACTGTTTACAGATATATTATCTCCAACAGCTTTATGCTTATAGCTTTGTCAATAAGTGCAATGACAGACGCTATATTAAACAGTCTGTTTGCGGGTGTTTTTACCTTTTCTTAAAATAAAAAATAAGGAACTATAAAATATGAATGACGAAAGAAAGCTTGGCTTTTTTAAGCTTTATTTTAAAAACTTTAAGGCAATGCTGCTTACCAATCTTTTTTTTGCTGTACCGTTTATATTGGCGGCAGCTTTGGTATATTTTGCAGCTAGTCTGCTTCACCAAACAAGCAATTTGTGGTTTATGGGTACTGCAATAATTATTATATATCCGTTTCTTTCAGGGGTAACACAGGTTACCAAGGAGATTGTTAAAACCGGGGGCAGTAATTTTAAGGTTTTTCAAACCTATAAAAAGGGGCTGAAAAATAACTTTCTCTATTTTGCATTGTATGGTGTAATTATATATGCGGCTGCCGTTATTTCCTATTACAGCATAGTAACATATTATAAAATGGCTGCACAAAGCTGGCTGTTCTATATCCCTTTGTTTATTACCATACTTATTGCTTTGGCAATTTTGTTTATTTCTTTTTCCCTGCCGATTCTTACAGTAACGCTTGAGCTGAAGCTTCGTTACTACTTTAAAAATGCCGCTTTAATGGCAATAGGCGAGCTGCCTATGAATTTTTATGTAATGATAACAACGGCTGCGTTAATTTCAGGCTGCTTGTCAGTACCTGTTATGACGGGTAATTTGGTTGTGGGCTTAATTGTATTAGGCGTGGCATTGTTTTTGATTTTACCTACGGGAATTTCCTACTGCTCAATGTATAGGCTGTATCCTAAGCTGGAGGATATTTTTGACATTAAGGATGAGGAAAATGACAAGTCCTTTCCTATTATGCCTGTTGCAGTGCCTACAGATGAAAACGGAGAGCCGATTAAGGGCGACAGTGCGTCTGACGGTGAATATGTTTTTGCAGGCGGAAAAATGATAAAAAAATCACAGGCACAGGCCGTTGAATATATTGATGAAAGCGACTAAGCCTTTTTGGTACGAACAGCTGACTATGCTGTTCGTATTTTAGTATGCACAATTTTAATTACGGAGGAAGGCTATGACGCTTTTGGAATATCTGCAATGCTATACAGATAAAAGCATTCTGCCAATGCATATGCCCGGGCATAAAAGAAAGGCAATGGCGCCATATTTGCACATTTTGGGTGCGGAGTATGATCTGACAGAAATAACCGGTATGGACGATTTGCACCAACCGGAGGGAATATTAAAGGAGTGTCAGCAAAAGGCACAAAAGCTGTGGCACAGTCAGCACAGCTTCTTTTTGGTAAACGGCAGTACCGTCGGCATTTTGGCGGGCATACGCAGCTGTACTAAAACAGGAGATACGGTGCTTGTTGCAAGAAACTGTCATAAAAGTGTGTACAATGCCATAGAGCTGTGCGGACTTAACCCTGTGTATATACTGCCGCAAATGCTAAAGAAAATACCAAGCTATTCCTGCGTACAGCCGAGTCAGGTAGAGGAAGCTCTTAAAGTGCATAGTAATATAAGTGCTGTTATTATAACCAGCCCTACATACGAGGGAATTATAAGTGATACAGAGAGTATTGCAAGGGTGGCACACAGCTTTGGCGTACCTGTGTTGGTGGACGAGGCCCACGGAGCACATTTAGACCTTTCGCCGTACTTTACCGGAGGAGCAGTAAGAGCTGGAGCGGATATAGTGGTGCAGAGTCTGCACAAAACACTGCCGAGTCTGACGCAAACAGCTATTTTGCACCTTAATTCAAGGCTTGTGTCGCCGCAGTCTGTACAGCGGCAGCTGTCTGTTTTCCAAACGAGCAGTCCGTCTTATTTGCTTATGTCGTCTATTGACAGCTGTATTGAGCTTGTTCAAAACCGGCGGCTTTTTTTAAACTGGAGCAATAATCTTGAAGGCTTTAAAAAGCAGATACGGCGGCTAAGGTGCTTAGAGGTTTTAAATTATACAGAGAACAGTGAAAGTATATTTGCCTTTGACAAAAGCAAGCTTGTAATATCTGCGGCACACACTAATATTACAGGCGGCAGGCTGTTTGCATTGCTTAGGGATAAATATAAAATTGAGCTTGAAATGTGCGGCGGAGATTATGCAATAGCAATGACCTCTATGGCAGACAGCCAAGAGGATTTAAGCATACTGGCTGATGCTTTGCTGAGCATTGACAAAGCCTTACTGTCTGTAAACAGAAGTCCGCTGTGCACAACTATTAAGACACTGCCAAAAAGAAATATGAGCATAGCACAGGCTCTTGAAAGCCCTAAAAAAGTTATTGATAAGCAGCTTAGCAAGGACTCTGTGTGTGCAGAATATATATGGCTGTATCCGCCGGGAATACCTATTATTACCCCGGGTGAAGTAATTAACAACGAAACCCTTTCAATAATAGCAGCGGCGGAAGAAAACAAAATGAATTTGCAGAAAACTTTTTCAAACGGAAAAGATGATATTGCAGTAGTAGAAAAGTAAAATAAAACTCCCTTTTGCATATATGCAAAATTATTCTTTTTGTAGAAATGAAATGATGTAACCGGTAAAAAAGCAGCTTAAGCTTTTCTCTGATATTAACTTTATTTCATTGAAAATTTTTGCGGTATGTGGTATCATTTACTATAAATAATTTTATGCTTTTCTTTTTGAATATGCTTTTTACAGGTGATTATGGAGGAATATTATGTTAAGAAGTTTATTGTCAGGCTCACTTACAATGCAGGACGCTGTAATGGAGATACTTGCCGTTGTAATGATAGTGTTTTTAGTATTGCCGCTGCACGAGATGGCACACGGCTTTGTAGCCTATAAGCTGGGTGATAACACAGCTAAAAATATGGGTAGGCTACGCTTTAACCCTATGGCTCATGTAGACCCTATAGGTGCGTTAATGATACTGTTTGTCGGCTTTGGCTGGGCAAAGCCTGTACCTGTAAATCCACGAAATTTTAAAAATCCAAAGGCGGGCATGGCTGTTACAGCCTTGGCAGGCCCGGTAAGCAACCTTTTGGCAGGCTTTGCGGCCGCTTTACTGTACAATGTTGCGGCTATTGTGGCTACCAATGTTTCGTTGTCAACAGGTGCGTGGGAGCTTATAAGCATATTCTTTATCTATTTTATATCTATAAATATCTCGCTTGCGGTGTTTAATCTTATTCCTATACCGCCTCTTGACGGCTCAAAAATACTTTTTGCTTTTTTGCCTGACCGTATTGTGTATAAAGCGTATCAGAACGAGCAAGTATTAAGTATAGTGCTTATTGTTTTAATATTTACAGGCGTGTTGACAGGGCCGCTATCATATTTGCAGAATATTCTTACTAACTGGGTGTTTCACCTGGCGTCCTTGCCTTTTGCTGCATTTTGGTAAGAATTAAGGAGGTTCTTTTTTGAACGGCGAGCCTATAGTTTTAAAGTACAAGGTGTCCGATTTTGAGGGCCCTCTTGATATGCTTTTGCAGCTTATTGCAAAGCATAAAATGGATATATACGATATTGAAATTTCTGCACTTTTGGAGCAGTATATGGAGCAGATAAACCAAATGCAAGAGAACCAAATGGATATTTCCAGTGAGTTTTTGGAAATGGCTTCCAGGCTTGTTTATATAAAATCTGTTTCACTGCTGCCAAAGCACGAAGAGGCCGAGGAGCTGAAGAAAGAGCTTGAAGGTCAGCTGCTTGAATACCAAGAGTGCAGAAAAATGGCAAAACAGCTGGGCAGTATAGCCTGCTATGATATTTTTGTAAAAGGTCCGTCAAATATAAAGTTTGATATGACCTACACCCGCATACACCAAAGCGAGGACATTGCCAAGGCATTTGCAGCCGCAGCCGGCAGAGGCAAAAGCAAGCTGCCGCCTCCACGGGAGGCCTTTAGCGGTATAGTAGAGCGTAAGATAGTTTCGGTAAGCTCCAGGGTTGTTTATGTGCTTAGAAAGCTTTGGGGCGGCACAGCCGTAAAATACAGAAAGCTGTTTGAGGACGGCAGCCCGAAATCGGAGCTTGTGGCAACATTTTTGGCGGTTTTGGAGCTTGTAAAAAACAGCAGAATTCGTATAGAGGGCGACGGTGACAATGCAGATGTTATACTTATGAGAAAGGATAAGTCCAGTGAATAATACTGAAATAAAGTGTGCTATAGAGGCTATATTGTTTGCAAACGGAGGGCCGGTAAGCATAGACAGTTTGTCGAATGCACTTGATGAAAAAAAGTCTCAGGTTAAGCTGATGCTTGATGAATTAATAGAAGAATATAACAGCAGTACACACGGGATTGCCATTATCCGTTTAGAGGACAGCTACCAAATGTGCAGCAAAAAGGAATATGGTGAGTACATACGCCGAGTAATGGATTTAAAGCGAAACACACCTCTTTCCCAAGCTGCTTTGGAGGTGCTTGCGGTAATAGCCTACAATCAGCCTGTAACCAAGGCGTTTGTAGAGCAGGTAAGAGGTGTTGACTGCTCCGGTGTAGTAGGCAGTTTAACAACAAAAGGTCTTATAGAAGAAAAGGGCAGACTGGAGCTTCCGGGCAGACCGTTGCTTTACGGTACAACAGACAATTTTTTAAGATGCTTTCAGTTGGAATCCTTAGATGACCTGCCGCCGTTGCCTAAGCCTGAAAATGACGAAAGCGGAAAGGCTGAAAATACAGATGCAGAGCTTGAAGAAGCTATAGAAAAGGCGACAGATGAAATTATAGATAATATAAACTGATTTTGTCAGTGCCGTAATTTTAGGGAGGAGCAGTGTATATGACAGCACTTATTGTTATACTAATAATAATTGCCGCTGTAGCTGTGCTGCTGTTCATTCCGCTGAATCTGTATATAAGCTACAGCGAAAGCAAAACTCTTGTGTGGCTTAGATATTTATTTATTAAATACAAACTTTATCCCGAAAAGCAGAAGAAAAAGAAGAAAGAAAAAAAAGAGCCTGCTGCTAAAAGGGCTGAAAGCGAAAAAAAGCCTAAGGAGAGCTTTTTTAAAAAGCTGGTAAAGGTGCAGGGGGTAAAGGGGCTTATAAGTATTTTGAAAGAGGCCCTTAGCATTTTAAAACAATTTTTAGAGGATTTCACAAAGCATATTCTTGTAAGAAGGCTTACAATTAATGTTGTTACCGGCGGAGAGGACGCCGCCGCATCGGCAATGAACTTTGGCTATGTGTGTGACGCAGTCTACCCTGCTATAGGTGCATTGTCGGGGCTGGTTACGCTTTGCAGAGTGCCTGAGGTAGAGGTTAAGCCCGACTTTTACAGCAAAAGCTCAAGGGCAACACTGTATGCTCACATTGCAGTAAGGCCGGCATTTATAATAGCCGCAGTAGTTACAAAGGGCATAAAGGCTCTAAAGCTCTATATGCGAGTTACTGCCTCTGTTGACAGTAACAATAAAAATACAAACAAACAGCCTGCAAAATAAGCAGGTGTATATTATATTTTAACAGGCAAATTAAAAATTAATTTACATCATAAATTATATAACTTTTAGGAAGGTGCAAAAAATGGAAAATAAACAACCACTTGAAAGCCTAATGGATACCACAATGGACAAAATAAGACAAATGGTAGATGTGAACACCGTTATAGGCACACCTGTAAATTCACCGGACGGCACTATTATTATACCTGTGTCAAAGGTGGCTTATGGCTTTGCTTCGGGAGGCTCAAGCTTTGTGGCAAAATCATCGCCAAACAAAGACCTTTTTGGCGGCGGTACAGGTGCAGGCGTTACAATAAACCCTATTGCATTTATTGTGATTTCAAACGGTGACGCCAAGGTAGTAAGCATTGATACGCCAAATTCCGGTGTAGCCGAAAAAGCACTGGCTATGGCACCGGATTTAATAGATAAAATTACGGCTTTATTTGGCAAGGATGAAAAGGAGGAGGCCGACCAACAGCAGGAGGACATAGCTGTTGACAACCAAGCTCAACAGGAAAGTGACGATAATAACTAAGAATCGTACTGCAGTTAATACAGGCGTGATGTAATATATTGCTCCGCTTTAACATAAAATCATTTAGTTAAGAATATTTGTGTTATGGATAATGGAGTGATATTTGTTGAAATGGTGGCTGTCTGTTACTGCGTGCGTGGTTTTAATTTTTGCGGTGTGCTTTTCCGCTGCTGCCGACAGTAATGATAAAACAGGTGTATCTGTGTCTGCTCGCTGTGCGGTTTTGTACTGTGCAAATAATAACAGCGTTGTTTTTGAAAAAAACGCCTATAAAAAAATGAGTATGGCAAGTACAACTAAAATTATGACCTCTCTGATAGCCTTGGAAAACGCACAGGCAAACGACAAGGAGGTTGCTTTTACAAAGGGAATGATTGCCGAGGGCTCCTCTATGTATCTTAAAGAGGGCTACAGGCTTAGACTGTCTGACCTGGCTGTAGGTATGATGACTGTTTCGGGGAATGATGCGGCAAATGCCGCCGCTGTTTCTATAGCCGGCTCTGTTGACGAGTTTTCAAAGCTAATGAACGAAAAGGCAGAGCAAATCGGTATGAATTCCACCAATTTTGTAACACCCTCCGGATTAGATGATGATAACCACTATTCCACAGCGTATGATATGGCACTGCTTATGAATTACGCCCTATCTAACAGCAGCTTTGCAGAGCTTACAGCAAAAAAGACGGCAGAAGTAACCTTTATACAGCCAAAGGATATGACTATAAGCTACAGAAACCACAACAGGCTTTTGTCACTGTATCAATATTGTACAGGCGGCAAAACAGGCTTTACAAAAAAATCCGGCAGATGCCTGGTTACCTCTGCCGAAAAAGACGGTGTGTGCCTAATAGCGGTCACCTTGAATGCACCGGACGATTGGAACGACCATATCAATATGTACAGCTATGGCTTTTCAAGGCTTACAGCTGTAAAAAATGCAGACAAAAATTTTTCATTTAAAGCCGATGTGGTAGGCGGTATGACAGACACAGTAGAGGTTAGGCCTGCGGCGGCTGTTGATTATGTTAAGCAGACCGACAGCGATGACGGCATAAGCAGAAGGGTTATTATAAACAGCTTTCTGTATGCTCCCCTTGAAAAGGGGCAGGTAGTTGGCAGAGCGGAATATTATTCAGAGGGAAAGACTGTTTGCACTATACCCTTGATTACCGAAAAAGCTGTTGATTACAAAGAAAAAGAAAAATCTTTTTTCGAAAATATCTTTGACTGGTGTGCAGGAGTTTTTAAATAGATTTTTTGGAATATAGAAAATTGGCAAAAAGCCTTAAACGCTAAGGCTTGGAATTATAAAGTAAAAAGGCAGAACACTATGTGTACAGCCGGAAAGAGGATTTTATGAATAATAACAATGGCTTGGTAAGACTGCAAAAATATATGGCAGACTTAGGAATTGCCTCCAGAAGAAAGTCAGAGCAGATGATAGCTGACGGTATGGTAAAGGTAAACGGCAGAACTGCCGCAATAGGCGACAAGGTAAACCCTAAAAGGGATAAGGTTACTGTAAGGGGCAGAAAAATTGCCGCCGGAGCGAAGGCTAAAAGATACTACATTATGCTGAATAAGCCCAGAGGCTATGTTACCACTATGAGCGACGAAATGGGCAGAAAGTGCGTGGCAGAGCTGGTAAAAGATATACCTGCAAGAATATATCCGGTAGGCAGACTGGACAGAGATTCCGAGGGCTTACTGCTAATGACAAACGACGGTGAATTTGCCAACAGGGTTACTCACCCATCTAAGCATGTTTACAAGGTTTACCGTGTAACTGTAAGGCCGGCTATAAATGAGGAGCAGCTTGTTGAAATGAGCAGCGGTATGGTTATTGACGGCAAAAAAACAGCCCCGGCAGAGGTAAGGGTTGTTCAGCGTGAAGAGGGCAGGTGTGTTCTTGAAATAATTCTGCGTGAGGGCAGAAACAGACAAATCAGAAAAATGTGCGAGCAGCTTGGCTTAGAGGTGCCACGACTTAAGCGTATTGCTGTAGGTCAGGTTAAGCTGGGCGGGCTAAAATCAGGTGCATGGAGAGAGCTAACAAAGGACGAGGTTCACCGTCTGCAGGCAAACTCCAACACAACGGAGGTTGACTATTATTAAAGCATATATTTGCACTTAAACCATAAAAAAGCAGCGGCAGCAAGGTTTTTTCCTGCTGCCGCTGCTTTTAATTAAGGGGTTATATGGGTTTAGTGTGTAGATGTTAGCTTATTAATAATTTTTACGGAGTTTATTAATTTTTACTGATTTGTTTTTAAAGAGCTTTTGTTTATATAGAGGTAGGCTGTTGCTCTAAAAGACAGTCCTCAATAATAACAGGTAAATGAACAAGCTCCACATTGAAGCTGTTGCATTTGTCTGCAAATGCGGTGGCATCGTCCTGCTTTAAAAATATGTCCGATATATGTGCAAGCTCTTTGCCTGTTTCATTGCTGTAGGCACATATCCCGTAGGCTGTGTATTTGCCCAAAGCATTGTTTATAATTTTTTCACAAATAACCCTGTATGTAACCATCTGTTCCTCCGTAAAAAACAAACTGTCATTTCCTTGATGCGTTTTTTACTATATGTTTATTATAATTGAATAGTCAAAATTTTGTTAAATGTTTTGAAATTGACGGCTTTTTAAATGAAAATGACACACGAAATTTGTATAATATTATAAAATTATATTTGTCTGCATTTTTTGACAAAAATCGAGCTATGATTTGCAAATTTTATGGTATAATGTACCTGTAGAGAATTTTGCCATTTATCTACGGTTATTATTTGTAATTTTGTTGTTAGTGTAATGTAAGGAGAAGCAGGGGATATGTTTATAGGTATTTGTGACGATAGTTCACTTGACAGAGATATTATAGCTGACTTTCTGAGTAATTATTTTAGTGAAAAGGGTATTGAATACAGAATTAACATATATGAAAACGGCTCAAACCTAATATACGATATTCAGGACGGTGCTCTGCCGGATATTATATTTTTGGATATTTATTTAGAAGACGGAGAAATGGGCATAGAGGTTGCAAGAAAGCTGAGGCAGAATAACTACTGCGGAAGTATAGTCTTTTTAACGGCAAGTGCAGACTTTGCCATAGACAGCTACGATGTAGAGGCCAGCGGCTATTTGCTGAAGCCGCACAGCTACGAAAAGCTTTGCGGCGTTATGGACAGAATAGTAAAAAATATTACGGTTGATTTTAAATCGTACAATATAAGCGTCCGTGGCGGCATTGTTCGTATTCCTCGCAAAAATATTACATATGTTGAAAGCAATAATTCAAAGTGCATTGTACATACAAGCAAGAACGAGGAGTATACTGTGTACAAACGCCTTAGCGAAATAGAGCAGGAGCTTAATGACAGATGCTTTTTAAGGTGTCACCAAAGTTTTTTGGTTAATATGGACTATATACTAAGGGCGGATAAGGAGTTTACTCTTACTAACGGTGATACTGTGTCTATACGGCAAAGAAGCTTAAAAATGATGAAGAAGATGTATTTGGATTATTTAAAAGAAAAAGAAGGTTAGCCTTTGAATAGCATGGCCGTAGCTGCATATAATACTCAAGAGGTGATTATATGGCAAATATTAATGGTCTTGACAGAGAGGCTAAGGAGTATTTTTACTCTCTGCCTCTTGCGGTTCAGGAAAAGGTAATAGAAAGCAATCTCCAAATTACCTGCCGTGAGGATATTCAAAGGTATTTTACCAATGTAATAAATCTCAAAAATGACCGGTTTAGTAACTAACCGGTCAAATTTGCATAATCTGTAAATAATGATAATAAGAATAATGGATTATTTCACAGATTGGTGATGATTAAAGGTGAATAAAGAAGCAAGCACTTTAAATCGGGTTCCTATCGGAAAAAAATGTGTGGTTGATTGCCTGCTGTCCGTCGGGAAACAGCGACGGCGGCTGCTGGATTTGGGTTTAACACAGGGTACTGTTGTAGAGCCTGTTCAAAAAAGCCCGCTTGGCAGTCTGCGTGCATACGAAATTCGTGGAGGGGTTATTGCACTGCGGTATGAAGACGCAGTGTGCGTAAGGGTGTTATACAGCAGCTGAATTCGGCAGGCGTTTTGCCTGCCTTTTTATATGCTCAAAATTAATATTCAATTAACAATAGCCGTCAATAAAGGCGGTAAAATATCATATATTGCAGTTTATATTTAATATATTCCCGACAATACTGTGATAATTTTACAAAACCAAAATATATGTTGCAGTTTTGGGCTTTTTCTGTTAAAATTGCAGTAACTGAAATGAATAAAAAATTAATTAAGCACAATTGGATGCTTGAAAGGAAATTATGAATTATTACAATCAAAAATGTCCCGGCTGTCACAAGGCTTTTGACAAGGATGATGATATTGTTGTATGTCCTGTTTGTGGTACACCGCAGCATAGGGAATGCTATGAAAAAGAAAACAGGTGCGTTAATTACGATAAGCACTCAAAGACTTATGAGTGGAATCCAAGGGATGAGGCAAACACAGATAATGCCGATAACGGACAAGATTATATAGTGTGCAGCAACTGCGGTGCAAAAAACAGCAGCGAGGCTTTTTTCTGTGAGCATTGTGCCGCTCCGTTAAGCAACTCGGTCGATGAAAAGACAGACAGCAAAAAAGGTGAAAACGAAGGCAGGCAAATGCCTTTTACCGGTATTCCGTTTGCTCAGGGCTTTGATACAGCCTATGACGAAGACGAGATTGCCGACAATGTTAAGCTGAAAGAGGCAAAGGCATATGTAAAAACCAACACAATGCTGTACAGCTTTGTGTTTAAAAATATTCATGACCGCAACAGAAGCCGCTTTAATTTTGCAGCGTTTCTGTTTTCGGGCGGTTGGTTTTTGTACAGAAAGCAATACGGCATAGGCATTATATTAACCTTAATTTTGGCTGTGTGTATGGTAGGGTATGACATTGGCTATATGGCTCTTGTGCAGTTTACACAGACAAACGGCATTGCAAACCAAACAGACCTGTATAACCAAATTAGTTCACTGCCTCTTGACAAGGCACTGCTGTATGTGTCGCCGCTGTTTTTTAGAGCTTTGCAGTACATTGTAATGATTATAAGCGGCTTTATCGGCAACAGGTGCTATTACAATAATGTTGTGAAAAAGGTGCGTAAAACAAAGGCTCAGTACTCCAACAGTCTCGAGGTCAACAAGGAGCTTGACAGGAAGGGCGGAGTTGACCGTGTGCTTGGCTATGTGCTTCTTGCCGGTGCCTTTGTGCTGACGCTGCTGCCAAACCTTATGATGGGTATGCTTTAATGTAATTTAATTTATAGGAAAATGAATGTTAAACTGATAATTAAGTGAGGTAAATTTATGAAAAAAATTCGCAAAGCGGTTATTCCTGCCGCCGGTATGGGCACAAGAGTTTTGCCTGCTACCAAATCAATGCCAAAGGAAATGTTCCCTATAGTTGACAAGCCGGCTATACAGTATATAGTTGAGGAGGCTGTAAACTCAGGTATAGAGGAAATTTTAATTATTACCAACAGAGGTAAGGGTATTATAGAAGACCATTTTGACTATTCGCCGGAGCTTGAGCAAGCGCTGCTAAAGGGCGGTAAAAATGAATTTTACGATACTGTAACGGCTATTCCTAAGCTCGCAAATATTACATATGTCCGTCAAAAGGAAACAAAGGGCTTGGGACACGCTATTAGCTGTGCAAAGAGCTTTGTAGGCGACGAGCCGTTTGCCGTTTTGTTTGGCGATGATGTTATAGTAGGTGAAGACCCTGCCGTTGCTCAGCTTATAAGAGTATACGAAAAGTACGGCAAGGGTGTTCTTGGCGTAAAAGAGGTGCCAAAGTCAGAAATTCACAAGTACGGCTCACTAAAGGTGGACAGGCTTGAGGGCAATGTGTTCAGCTGTACGGATATGGTTGAAAAGCCGGCAACAGAGGCAGAGGTTTTGTCATACTACTCAATTTTGGGCCGATGTGTTTTGCCGCCTGAAATATTTTCCATTTTGGAAACAGTCAAGCCGGGTGTAGGCGGAGAGATTCAGCTTACAGATGCTATGAAGGTTTTGGCAAGAACAGTAGGTATGACAGCCGTTGACTTTACAGGCGTACGCTATGATATGGGCAACAAGCTGGGCATTTTAAAGGCACAGGTTGAGGTTGGTGTACAAAACAAAGAGCTTGGAGAGGATTTTAAAGCCTACCTTAAGGAATTTGTTAAAACATTATAATGCCTTACAGCTGTACAATGACTGTTTACGGGGCTTTAAAATAGGTATTTATTTTTATATATTTATTGAATTGTGACTAAAAGGCATATTTTGTGCATATGCACATTGACAATTCATGCAATTTAGGTAATAATATATATGTTATATTTTCTAACATTCCGGGGCATTATGTATTGGCACCCTTGGGTGCTGCAGTAAATAATGTTATTTACGAATAAAACAAAGGAGGACGATTGTCATGGGTTATACAATAGCACAAAAGATAATCAAAAATCACCTGCTTAGCGGTGAAATGACCGTAGGCAGCGATATTGGACTGAAAATAGACCAAACACTTACACAGGACGCTACAGGTACAATGGCTTACTTGGAGTTTGAGGCTATAGGCGTACCTAGAGTAAAAACTGAAAAAAGTGTTGCTTATATAGACCACAATACATTGCAGACAGGCTTTGAAAATGCGGACGACCACCGTTTTATTCAAACTGTATGCAGAAAGCACGGTATTTATTTCTCTCGTCCGGGTAACGGTATCTGCCATCAGGTACACCTTGAGAGATTTGGTATTCCGGGCAAAACATTAATCGGTTCTGACAGCCACACACCTACAGGCGGCGGTATCGGTATGCTTGCTATAGGTGCAGGCGGACTTGATGTTGCTGTTGCTATGGGCGGCGGTGCATACTACATAACAATGCCTAAAATGGTTAGAATTAATCTTTCAGGCAAGCTGCAGCCTTGGGTATCTGCAAAGGATGTTATTCTTGAGGTACTAAAGATTATGTCTGTTAAGGGCGGCGTAGGCAAAATAGTAGAGTACGGCGGCGAGGGTGTAAAGACTCTTACTGTACCTGAGCGTGCTACAATTACAAATATGGGTGCAGAGCTGGGTGCCACTACATCAATATTCCCTTCAGACGAGGTTACAAGAGAGTTTCTAAAGGCACAGGGCAGAGAGGAAGACTGGAGCGAGCTTTCAGCAGATGCTGACGCTGTTTACGACGAGGTTATAGACATTAACCTTTCAGCACTTGTTCCTATGGCAGCATGTCCGCACAGCCCTGATAATATCAAAACTATCGAGGAGATTGGTCCACAGGTTGTTGACCAGGTATGTATAGGCTCATGTACAAACTCATCATATCTTGACCTTATGAGAGTTGCGGCTATACTAAAGGGCAAAACCGTTGCAGAGAATGTTTCTCTTGCTATAGCACCGGGCTCAAAGCAGGTTTATAATATGCTTGCTCTTAACGGTGCACTTGGCGACCTGATTGCGGCCGGTGCAAGAATTCTTGAGTGTGCCTGCGGCCCTTGTATTGGTATGGGACAGTCACCTAATTCTAAGGGTATTTCTCTAAGAACCTTTAACAGAAACTTTAAGGGCCGTTCCGGTACAGCTGACGGTCAGATATACCTTGTATCACCGGAAACCGCAGCAGCTTCTGCTTTGGCAGGTGTATTCTGCGACCCTAGAACATTGGGTGACGAGGTAAAGATTGAGCTGCCTGAGAAATTCCTGGTAAATGACAATATGGTTGCAGCACCTGCTCCTGAGGCTGAAATGGACAGCGTAGAGGTGCTTAGAGGACCAAACATTAAACCATATCCTGCTACATATCCTTTGGAGGACACTATCGAGGCACAGTGCTCACTAAAGGTTGAAGATAATATTACTACCGACCACATTATGCCTGCCGGTGCAAAGATTTTGCCGCTGCGTTCAAATATTCCGGCTATTTCCGAGCACTGCTTTACAGTATGTGACAAGGAATTCCCGGCAAGAGCTAAGCAGATGGGCAAGAGCATTATTGTTGGCGGCGAAAACTACGGTCAGGGCTCTTCAAGAGAGCATGCCGCACTTGCACCTTTATATTTGGGTGTAAAGGCAGTGCTTGTTAAGAGCTTTGCAAGAATTCACCGTGCAAACCTGATTAACGCAGGTATTATTCCTCTTACCTTTGTAAACGAGGCAGATTATGACAGCATCAGCCTAAATGATCAGCTTGTACTTCCTGATGTAAAAAAGTGCATTGTTGAGGGCAAGGATGTAGTTATTGAAAATAAAACAAACGGCAAAACTATCGTGGCAAAGTGCGAGCTTTCGCAGCGTACAAAGGATATTATCCTTGCAGGTGGTTTGCTGAACTACACAAGAGAACACTCTTGATAAAATGCAATTACCCGTTTATTTATTTAAACGGGTAATATTATGTAATAAAAAATATACTTGAGCAAAGGGGCAATTAAAATGGCTAAAATTGAAATGACCACTCCGCTTGTTGAGATGGACGGCGACGAGATGACAAGAATTATATGGAAGATGATTAAGGATATTCTTATCTATCCATATGTAAACCTAAAGGCTGACTACTATGACCTAGGTCTTGAGCACAGAAACGAAACTAACGACCAGGTAACTATTGACAGTGCTATAGCTACAAAGAAATACGGTGTTGCTGTAAAGTGCGCAACTATTACACCTAACGCTGCCCGTATGACAGAGTACAACCTAAAAGAAATGTGGAAGTCACCAAACGGTACTATCAGAGCTATGCTGGACGGTACAGTATTCAGAAGCCCTATTATTGTAAAGGGCATTACACCGTTTATTCCTACATGGAAAAAGCCAATTTGCATTGCCCGTCACGCTTACGGCGATGTATACAAGAACACAGAAATGTCTGTTAGTGCCGGCTCAAAGGCAGAGCTTTGCGTAACAAAGCCAGACGGCACAGAGGAAAGATCACTGATTCATAATTTTGATACAGACGGCGTTATTCAGGGTATGCACAACCTAGACAAGAGTATTAGCAGCTTTGCCCGCTCCTGCTTTAACTACGCACTTGACCTAAAGCAGGATATTTGGTTTGCTACAAAGGATACTATCAGCAAAACCTATGACCACCGCTTTAAGGATATTTTCAATGAGATTTTTGAAAACGAGTACAAGCAAAAGTTTGCTGACGCAGGTATAGAGTATTTCTATACACTGATTGACGATGCAGTAGCAAGAGTTATCCGCAGTGAGGGTGGCTACATCTGGGCTTGCAAGAACTATGACGGCGATGTTATGTCAGATATGATTGCAACTGCATTTGGCAGCTTGGCAATGATGACATCTGTTCTTGTATCTCCGGACGGTGTATATGAGTACGAGGCTGCACACGGTACAGTACAGCGTCACTACTACAAGCACCTAAAGGGCGAAAAAACCTCTACCAACAGTGTTGCTACATTGTTTGCTTGGAGCGGTGCTTTAAGAAAAAGAGGAGAGCTTGACAATAACCCTGAGCTTTGCAGGTTTGCCGATAACCTTGAAAAGGCTACTATTTCAACTATTGAAGACGGCGTTATGACAGGCGACCTTGAGCTGCTTTCTACACTGCCAAACAAGCAGAAGGTAGACACAGAAACCTTCCTTGTTGAAATTAATAAAAGACTGGAAAAGCTAATGGCTTAAAAGCTATTGCGATTTTCAGACTGTTGAAGTATAATAGGGTTGCTGTTTACGGTAGTAGACCGGCAGCCCTTTTATAGAATAATGTTTGTTAAAAAATTCACATACCAATGCAAGCTACGGGATAATATGCAGCTTGTATGCATTGTTATAATATGTATTTTCGGAAATGGTGATTTATAGATGGCAAGGAAAGAAAATATATCCTCCTCGGTAATAAAGCGACTGCCTCGTTATTATCGATTTTTAGGAGAGCTTAAGGCTCAGGGGATAGACAGAATATCCTCTAAGGAGCTGGCACAAAAAATGCGTACCACAGCTTCACAGGTAAGGCAGGATTTTAACTGCTTTGGCGGCTTTGGTCAGCAGGGCTTTGGCTACAATGTTGAGCAGCTTTACAACGAAATAAAGCAGATTCTTGGCTTAAACAACAAATACAAGGCTGTGCTGGTGGGCGTAGGCAACTTAGGCAGAGCTGTTGCCGCACATATGTCTTTTGAAGAGCGTGGCTTTGACTTAATAGGAATATTCGACAAGAACCCATCTATAATCGGTGAGGAAATTCGTGGAATAAAGGTGCAAAGCACTGACGATATTGAGGAATTCTGCGGCGAGCATTCCCCAAAGGTTGCTATACTGTGCATACCAAAGGCGGCGGTAGGAGAGGTGTCAAAGCGGCTGTACAGCTGTGGCATAAAATGCTACTGGAACTTTTCTCACTATGATTTGTCTGTTGCATATGACGATGTCGTTGTGCAGAATGTGCATATGAGTGACAGCCTTATGATTTTGTGCTACAAAATATCCGACAACGACCTTTCAAACCATTCTACCGAAATACAGTGAAAATTAGTTTAGTATAATTAGGCTTTGTATCAAGAGCTTGGGTAAAACCGTAAAAAGAAAAGGCTCTATGTCAATAGTTGAGGTAAAACCGTAAAAAGAAAAGGCTCTATGTCAATAGTTGGGGTAAAACCGTAAAAAGAAAATTGATTAAAACAAGTGGCGATAATCAAGTTGCCATTTGTTTTTGATTTTGGTGTGAAAAAATATGAAGAATACGATTACGGAAGCGCTTGAAGTTGGTGAAACCATAAGCATTACGCTTGAGTATTTTAATCTTGGGCTCTGTGTTAATGGTTGGAGAAAAACAATAAAACGAAAACTGTTTTAAAAATGCACAAACGGCTTGCGGATTTTTACCGCAGACTGTTTGTGTATTGGTTATTGGAATATTTCTTTAAAATTTATATAAACAATGTATTTATTTTTCGCTCTTGTGGACAAAATAAATTATAAAGCTGTACTATTGCCAAAAGGTTTAAATATTTTTAAGCTTTTAAGGGCTTTAGGTATAATGGATTTTGTAAAGGAGTTATGTATGAGCAGAATAGGAAGATATACTATAGCATACAGCAATCAGCCAGTCGTTGCGGGCTTTGGCTCTGTGGCGGGCAAAAAGGAAAGCGAGGGGCCGCTAAAGGAGTATTTCCACAAAATAGAGTACGATACAAAGCTGGGCTGTGACACCTGGGAGCAGGCGGAAAGTATGCTCCAAAAGGAGGCCATACAAATTGCACTGGAAAAAGCACAAATAAGCGGCGAGCTTATTCAGCTGGCATTTGGAGGCGACCTTTTAAACCAATGCATAAGCACCGGCTACAGTATTCGTGGCTTTAACATACCGTTTTTGGGACAGTACGGTGCTTGCTCTACAATGGTGCAGAGCCTTATTCTGGCGGGGCTTATGGTGGACGGCGGCTACTGCAAAAATTCCTTGGCTGTTACCTCGTCACATTTTTGCTCGGCTGAAAGGCAGTTTCGCTTTCCTCTGGAATACGGTGGTCAAAGGACACCTACGGCACAGTGGACGGTTACGGGCAGTGGTGCAATAGTGGTTTCTCGGTATGGAAACGGTCCAAGACTAAAGCACTGTACCATTGGCAAGGTGGTAGATATGGGTGTAACCGACATTAACAATATGGGTGCGGCAATGGCTCCTGCCGCCTGCGACACAATAAAGTCCTTTCTAATAGACACAAAAACAAAGCCCTCCGACTATGACCTTATTCTAACAGGCGACCTTGGAAGAACCGGCTCGCAGCTGCTTTTAGAGCTTCTGCAAAAAGAAAACATAGACATCTCCCGTCTACACAACGACTGCGGAATGATGATATATGACATTGAAAAGCAGGATGTACACGCCGGAGGCAGTGGTTGCGGCTGCTGCGGAAGTGTTTTGTGCGGCTATATACTAGAAAATATGTGCAAAGGCAAACTTAAAAATATACTTGTTGCCGCTACAGGTGCGTTAATGTCGCCTACGGCAAATCAGCAGGGAGAAAGCACCCCGGGAATTGCACATTTAATTCATTTGGAAATTTAAGCCGGTAGTTAGAGGCTGAATTGCCCATAAATAAAATACTGCATTGAATACTACACTAAGGCACTGTATTGAAACGCTTTACTAAAAATGAACTGAAAATGATACACCAAAATATTGTACGAAAATAAAAAATCCCCACAACAAGCACTGTATATTACAAATAAACAGTCCTAAAGGTTAAGCACGAAGGTCTAATTCTTTCGGCGGTTTACAAGGTGCTTTGTTGTGGGAATTTTAGTTTCATATTTTAATTGTGAGAGCTTTATATTGTTGGATATTTATTATGAGGTTCAATTAAAATTTTGCAGATTTTATTGAAGCTGTTGCTCTTTAAAAATGTAATTTAATTTGTAAATAACAGCCTGTAAGAGCTATTCTTATGTAATTTGTAGCCGCAAAAATTTACAAATGCATTTAAAAATTACTTGTTGTCGCTGCCTATAACCAGGTGTTTGGTAGCGTAGGCGTCTACCTGTGGGTCGTGGGTAACAACTATTATTGTTCTGCCGCTTTTGTTCATTTCCTGCAAAAGTCCCAGTATCTCGTCACGGTTTGCACCGTCCAGGCTGCCGGTAGGCTCGTCTGCCAAAACAAGCTTAGAGGGCTTTAGCAGTATTTTTGCCATTGCTACTCTTTGTTGCTCGCCGCCGCTTAGCTGGTACACCTTCTTTTTTTCATAACCCATTAGTCCGACCTTTTCAAGAGCCTCGGCTATTTTTTTATTGCGTTCTTCTTTGCTGTAGTGCAGGTAGTGGGTGGCAACCTTTAAATTATAAATAACCGTTTCTTCCTCGATTAAGCCGTAATTTTGAAACAAATACGAAATTGTATTTCTAAGCAGACCTATACCCTTTGCGGAATTAAAGCGTGGATTCTTTACACCGTCTATTTCAAGTGTGCCGGAGTCCGGCTTTTCAAGCATACCTATAATGTTAAGCAGGGTACTTTTTCCGGCTCCGCTTACTCCTTTTATACAAAGGAACTCGCCTTCATCTACATCTAAATTAAAATCCTTAAAAATAACCTTGTTGTCAAATTTTTTGTTAATATTTTTTAGTGACACTATGCTCATTACTTTACCCCCTTTAAGGTTTCCAATATGTTTTTTCTGGTTAGTCTGCTTGCATAAAGTGCAAAGAATATCATTTCTATTACCCACAAAATAATAGGCGTAGCTATACCGTATATTATCGGCGTGGTGTACAGCATACCTTGTACATTCATTAGTATTACCACACCCGAAACAGTCAGCATAAGCATTATTACAGACGCCCATATGTACTTTTTGTGCAGCATAAATACTCCGCCACCGCTAAGCTTTTTAACGGCTATTTGGGACTGGTAGGTTTCTTGGTAGGTTTTAATAAAGAACACAGTTAAGAATACATACAAAAATGCGTATAGAATTGTTTGGATTGCATATTGAATCATTGTTTGCTCAGAATTCGCAAGTTGATTCGCCAAAACGGTATTTGCACTTACAACATCTATGATGTTTTCTTCTACCCCTACCTCTTGTGCTATCTTCATAATCTCCTTATATGGATTATCAGAAGAAACCTCAATCATAAATTCATTTTGATTTCCGATCATTGCTATTGGATAATCAAACCCATCTACCGAATAGTAATCTGTACCATCATCAATAATGATATAGGGGTTTACTGCATATGCATCGTTATTTCCATAAGCCGTTATTAAAACCTTTTGGTTAGGCTTGTAGTAAATAACATTAAACTGCATATCTTCTCTTTGATAGTTATATTTTATTGTTTTAATTAAGTCATCAACATATTCGGCATTTTCAGGTACCAGCAGATTATATTTATTATCATCAAAATCTTTTTTGCTGACTGATTTGCCATTGGTTTTGTAAATTGGATTTATCTTGAGAAAATTTGTGTTTAAAGTGAATCTGCAATTATCTACATATCTGTAGTATTCATAAGTAAAGCCGTGTTCGTTGTCAATGTACTCCGGAATATTATCAATATATTCCTTGTCATAACCGTTAAGTATATCACTGTTGTACATAGGCTCATTAATAACTGCGTTGTTTTCTTTCTCGACTTTTTGATAAAATTTTTGCAACAGTTTTGATTCATTTTTATCATTTGAGTCTCTCATTCTTACCGCAACATAATTTTCCAATTTAGCGTAGGCATCCGACACAGTAATGTAGTCTGCAATGCATTTTGGCAAAGAAGTTGCAGAACTTATTAAAGGAAGGCACATTAGCACAAATGTAACAGTTTTTATTATCGCAGACAAAACCAAAATAGGTGTTTTGCTTTCTTTGCCCTTAATATAAAGATTACTGCCGTGGAAAATAACAGTTACAGACGAAAGCAGTGTGGCTAAAATTATAATCGGAATATAAATAGCCAGTATAGAGCCTGCTGTGTATTGCAGGTATTCCTGCAACAGGTTAATGTTATGAATTGCGAACAGCAAAACATTAAGTCCCTCTGCAATTACAAATATAATTGCCAGCCTTAACAAAACCGTCCCGATTTCCTCCAGCATAATTTCATAGGGAGAATAACCCTCCAGCCTTTTTAGCGTATGCTTTTTTGCATTACTTAAAAAGTAAATAAATATTGAAAATACTACAACCAATAAAGGACAAACGGTATATGCAGCTTCATCGTAAATATTTTCAAAAATTGCAACCGGAGCTGATGATTCACCTAACTCAATTCCGGCATTTTCCAGTTCAGTTAAAAAAATCCCCTCATCGTTTTCGCTGACTATAATGGTGTTTACCGCAAGACAGGTATAATCACAATTTTCTATAGGATAAACAGTGGTGTTTCTGACAAATGTGGATATGTACAGCGGTATAACCTCGTATCCGTCAACCTTTGGTAATGTAGAAATACATTGATTTTTTGCAAGCTTTTGCGATTCCCCTTGAAGATTAATATTTAGGAAATCGTCTGTATTATTGGTTTTATAGATATTCATTGTTTTTGCATTGTCGCTCAAAACCTGGTAGGCAATATCTATGTTAAGCTCTTCGGCAATTTTTTCAATCTGTTTTACAAAAGCTCTATTTTTAATTCCCTCCGGTTTTTCCACATAAACACTGTCTAACCCCTTAAAAATTGACACACTGCTTGCGTTGGAATAATTAAGGAAATTAACCACCGATATAATAACCATTAAAAAAGAAAAGCTAAGACATATTATTTTTTTCAAGTAAAATCCCCCTTAAATTGTAAAATTTCCTTTAGCTTTTAACTTTGCCGGCTTTTGTATGCTTTAGCTTTTTACAGCCTTGCACAGCAAAATATGCCGTTTATGCTGTAGCAAGGCAGAACAGCCCTATAGAAAAGCATAAATAAAAAAAGAACTCCGTAAATGATAAAAAACTACAGTGACAGCTGTAGTTTTTTACCGGAGGAGTCCAAATATAAAGTTAACAAAGTAATATTCAAAATTCTGTGAAACTATCCCTAACCTACACTATCTCTTACAGATAAATTTTACCATATAGTGCAAAGGGAGGCAACAACAAAACAATAACAAATAGGTTGCATTATTGTCATATATTGTAGTTAGGAAGTCGAGCGGCTACATTATAAGGGATTTTACCATAATACCCTCGGTCTTGCTGTATATGTCTGAAAGCTGGCTTATGTCAAGAGGATTCTCACCTTTTCCCACCTCTACTGTAAAGGCAGGCACTCCCAGTTCCTCTATTACCCAGTCCTTAAAACCGCCGCCTGTTGCTATGCTCTCGGGCTGTGCCACGGTGTAGCCGCTAAGCTCTGCCATATCCTGTGCAAGCTCAAGACTGCATTTCGGTGTTCTGCAGCCAAAATCCCAGTATATTTCCTCACCTTGACTGTGAAAGGCGATGGCACTGCAAATTTTGCTGCTTCGGCAAAATTTTGTCAGCACTATGGTTTCCGCCTCGCTTTCGGGGCGTTCTCCGCCGTATCTTGTTTTTGACGGGGAGGTTATTCCCAGTGCGATTTCTTTTTTCTTTACACTCTCCCAGTCGGCGTTAAAGTTGTGGTTTAGGTCTACGCCCAGTGCGTTGCTTTGCCAGTGCAGTGTGTCGCCGCCGCTTACAAGCTCTATATAATCCCGTAGTTCGCCGGCAGAGCCGCTGCCGTTTATGCTTATTTCAACGCCGTCAGGGTTTACACAGGGTATTACACACAGCGACCTTTCGCTTAAAAGCTCCCATATTTTTTTATTTGCCAGCGGTTTATGGTTGATTATTGCCCCGCTGATATTTATAATAAAGGTATACAGCAACGAGGCTGTTATCCATTCCATACCGTGAAACGCCCCGCACAGCAGTGCTTTTTTAGGCTTGTTTCCTATAGTATAGCATTCTATAGTGCGGCCAAGCACGCTTTTGCCGATAGGAGCACAGCTGATGAAAAAATATTTGTCAATAATATATTCGCAAAGGCGATGTCTTAGGTATTGGTCACAGGGCATAGAATTAAGGGCTTCTGTTATATTCAAATTAATCACTCCCTTATAAGCTATGCTGAAAAAGTAAAATATATAATAAGAACGGAGATATATAATGGAACTTTACGAAAAAACACTTAGCAGTGAAAAAATCTTTGACGGCAGAGTTATTCATGTAACACTTGACCAAATTGAGCTTCCAAACGGTCACAAGTCGTCACGAGAGGTAGTAAACCACCCGGGCGGCGTGTGCGTTGCGGCCCTTAATGAAAAAAATCAGCTTTATTTTGTAAAGCAGTACCGTTACCCTTACCACGAGGTTGTGCTTGAGCTGCCTGCCGGAAAGCTGGAAAAAGGCTCTTCTCCCCTTGAAAACGGCATAAGGGAGCTAAAGGAGGAGGTAGGTGCAGTTGGCAGGGACTACAGGTCGCTAGGCGAGCTTTACCCATCGCCGGGCTATACAGCCGAGGTAATTCACCTGTTTTTCTGCCGCATAGAATCGCTTGGTCAGGACTGCCCCGACGAGGACGAGTTTCTTGATATTATTCCTATTAATATTGACACGGCGGTTGAAATGGTGCTTAATAACGAAATAAAGGACAGCAAAACCCAAACGGCAGTTTTAAAAACAGCTATGCTGCTGAAAAAAGGTATTTTATAATGTATTTATTTATGTTATAATTTATAGAGCTTTTTGCTGAGCTTGTTAATAAATAAAAACGAAGGCAGGTTAGATAAATATGGTAATAAGCCCTATATTAATTATTATTATATCAGCCACACTCGTAGCTACACTGGTATATTATCTTATCAACAAACCGAAAATCCCTGTGTTTACGGGCTTGTTTCTCTTTTTGCTGTTGATAAGCGTATTTTTCACCTTTGCACTTAATGTTGAGCTGTCGTCTGCCAATAATTCTCTTAGTCTGGAAAATAACTTCATAAAAAGTGTTGTTACATTTATTACAATGGAGATTAACCCCAAAAAGCAGCTGCTGCAAGACAGCTTTTCGCTTTTCTGTACTATTGACATAGTGCTTATAGTGACCTCTGTAATAATATCTGTACTCGAAATGAAGATACTGTTTAAACAAACTAAGGCAGAAAAAGGAAATTAAAATGATTGTATACAATAATATTCAGCCCCTTGAGTGCAGCACCGCTGTTGCTCTGGGCCATTTTGACGGCATACACAAGGGACACCGATTGGTTATAGGAAATGCGGTGAAATGCCGGCAAAAGGGACTTTCTCCTGCAGTTGTCACCTTTAGTCAAAACCCTGTATCGGTTATTACCGGCAAAAAAATACCATATCTGACAGACAGCAGCTCTAAACAGAGATATATGGAGGAGCTGGGCGTGGAGCATATGTTCAGCTTAGACTTTACAAAGATAATGAATATGTCTGCACAGGACTTTGTTAGTCAGGTTCTTCATAAGCAGTTAAATGCAAAGCGTGTTTACTGCGGCTTTAATTACCATTTTGGCAGCGGCGGCACAGCCAACAGCGAAACACTGCGTGACCTGTGCAGTGAATATGACATTGAGGTGGTTTCACTTCCGCCGGCAATGTATAACGACGAGCCTATAAGCTCCACCCGTATCCGTCACTACCTAAAGCAGGGCAGAATTGCAGATGTTACCAAAATGCTTGGCAGGGAGTATTCATATACGCTGCCGGTATGCAAGGGCAAGCAAATAGGCAGACGCCTTGGAACACCTACATTTAACCAGCCTATACCGCAGGAGCTTATTATGCCACGCTTTGGCGTGTATGTAAGTGCCGTAAGGCTTAGTAAAGACAGCGAGCCTGTGTGCGGCGTAACCAACATCGGCATTAAGCCTACCATATGCACCGGCGAGGCTCCTCTTGCAGAAACCTGGATGCCTAAAATAGAGTGCGGCAGTCTGTACGGAAAAACCATAGAAATACAGCTGCTCGATTTTGTAAGAAGCGAGGCGAAGTTTGGCAGCTTGGTAGAGCTAAAGGCGGCAATATTGTCCGACGGTGAAACGGCATTAAAAAAATTTGCAGCATATTATAAAAAATAAGCTGTTTTATGTGTTGACAAAGCAGCAGCGGTTTGGTAAAATAACTATGTTATGCGTGTAGAAATATGCGTAATAGTAAAAATCCTTGTCCCCGAAAAAGGGACCAAATGTCCAAAAGGAGGTGCAACGAAGATGTCAGAAACAATGGGTGCATACGAGTCAGTATTGGTTATTTCTTTGAAGCTTGGCGAAGAGGGTATTCAGTCCCTAATCGAGAGGTTTAAGGCTCTAATCTCTGAAAATGCAACATTAGACAGCGTTGATGAATGGGGTAAGCGCAGACTTGCTTATTTAATCAACAAAGAGGCTGAGGGCTATTATGTTCTGTTTAACTTCACAAGCGAGGCTGAATTCCCGGCAGAGCTTGACAGAAGATACAAGATTACAGACGGCGTTCTAAGATCTCTAATCGTTAAGAAAGACGCTGAGTAATTTTTAAAATGAAAACACGAACGAATGGTTGTAACTTTGGCGAAATGAGATGATATTTAATGTTGAATAAAGTAGTATTGATGGGTCGTTTGGTTGCAGAGCCGGAGCTTAAAACAACAGGCTCGGGCATATCTGTATGCAGCTTTACTGTAGCGGTTGACCGCAACTATGTTAAGCAGGGTGCAGAGCGTCAAACAGACTTTATAAATGTAGTTGCCTGGCGACAAACTGCAGAATTTTTGTGCAGATATTTCGCAAAAGGTCAACTGATTGCCCTTGACGGTTCATTGCAAAGCAGAACCTATCAGGACAGAGACGGCAACAACCGTTCTGTTACCGAGGTTATTGCAGACAATGTTTACTTTACAGGGGACAGAAGAGAAAGGTCATCAAACGGAAGCTACGGTAATTATGGTGTTCCTACACCACAGGAGCCGCCTGCACAGCAGAATACAGCCGGTGCATATACAAGCGGTATGCCTGAGGATTTTGAGGAGCTGCCAAGTGACGACGACCTTCCATTCTGATTTTAACTAACACAGCGTATGCTGTAGACTATATAAAGGAGCGATAAAAATGGCTGATAGACCGGAGAGAGAAAACCGCCGTGGCGGCCGCAAGGGTCGCAGAAAGGTTTGTGCTTTTTGCGTGGATAAGGTTGAGAATATCGACTATAAGGATGTAGCTAGACTTCGCCGTTATGTTTCTGAAAGAGCTAAGATTCTTCCAAGAAGAGTAACAGGTACATGTGCTCGTCACCAGCGTGAGCTTACAGTTGCTATTAAGAGAGCAAGACACATTGCTTTGCTGCCATACACAAGCGACTGATATTTTGTATTTTTAACCGTCGGTTTTTACCGGCGGTTTTTTATGTGCAAATTATTATGTGAAAATGTGGATAATCTTGAAAAATTCCATAGACAAAAGCCAACAAAGAGTGTATAATAATTAGGTTAATACTAATACCCTGCGGCAATAGGCAAATATGCGGGCGCACAGGCGCACTGTACAGCAGGGTGTGAATATGTATCTGTTAGAAAGGACTGTATTCCAATGAAAATATTACAAAGGTCAGTTGCAGTAGCTGCAGCTGCACTTATAGCAGGCTCTGCACTGGCAGGCTGTACACAAGCTACAATTTTCGGCAGCTATCCACAGGACTTGTCCTGGTCATATAAGGACAACTCGTCTACACTTTCTATAGGCGGTTACATTTACTATAACTACAGTGCATTTACAGCTGCTTCACAAAAGGTTAAAAACGGTACCGGCGATTTTCTTAGCCAAAAGCTGAAGAATGACGACGGTAAGGAGGTAACGGCTAAAGAGTATATTGCCCAGGTTACAGAGGATGCCTGCAAGAACTACATATATGTAAACAAGACCTTTGAGGATAAAAAGCTCTCGCTTACAGCTGAAGAAATTTCTTCATACAAGAAAAACGCCGATTCCTACTGGACATACTACAAAACTGTTTTTGAGAAGCTTGGCGTAAACAAGGATTCCTTTGTATCTGCCGGCTATGAAAATTCCGCAAAGCTGGAGGCCATATTTAAAAGTATATATGGCGAGGGCGGCGAAAAGGAAGTAAGCACAGCCGATATGCAAAAGTATTACGAGGACAATTATGTAAATTACAGCTACCTGTCTGTACCGCTGTATGACACATCTACGGACAGCAACAATCAGTCTAAAAACACAAAAAAGAGTGATGCTGATATTAAGAAAATAAAATCCGACCTTGAAAAATATGCGACCGATATTAACAAGGGTACTTCATACGAGGACGAGGTTAAGGTTTATATGAAGGACTATAATATTAAGACCGATCCAACAATTACAGCAACAAATATCTTAAAAAAGGCCGGACTTGGTGAAGATATTGAAAAGACATTAGAAGGCTTAAAGGACGGACAGGCTAAGTATATTACTGTAGGCGAGGGCGGCGACAGTGCTACCTGCTACCTGTTATACAGAGGAAGCATTAAGGACGAGGCAAAGAAGCTGGCGTCTGATGAAAATACAAAATATTCCGTACTTGTAAATATGAAGAGCGAGGAATTCCAAAAGGATGTGAAGGAGCAGGCTAAAAAGGTTAAATGCGAGGTAAACACAGCCGCTATCGAGAAGTATCCTTGCACAAATTATATTACAGAGCCTGCTACAGAGGCGGCTACAAGTGCTGCTTCCTCCGGTTCAAAGTAATTTAAGCTGAATAAATACGATTTTATAAAACGCACCCAAAAGGGCTGAATGCCCTTGGGTGCATTTTTTTGTGCTTTGAAAGCAGGGCTTACAGATAAGCCTTATAAAGTTGCATTGCAGGCTTTGGAGTTAAAGCCAAAAGGCGAGTTTTGCTGCTGCGGGCGTTGTTTTGACTATAAAAAGCTCCGCCTTGACGGGGCTGCATTGCACACCCCGCAAAGCGGAGAAAAATTCTCAATTATCTTATTCGATAGTAAATTAAAATGTAAAAAAATAACCCGCTTAACCGTTAGGTGCTTTGTTATAACCTGCCTACTAAATAGCCAGGTGGGCGCTTCTTGTCAGCTTTATTGCTCCCAGCTTCCGCATACATCAAGGTGTACACGGGAGGTCTGCAAACCACTGCCAAAGATTAAGCTCCCTATAAGAAAAGTGTAGGGTTATATTAGCACCAATCACGCGTTAAGCAGGAAATTAACTTAACAAATCTGCAATTATATTATATGCAACGAAAAGAGCTGTTATTCCTCTTCGGTACCGTCGAATAGCTCATCAAAGCGTTTTTCAAATTCTGCTGCAAGCTTGTCAAGCAGAGCATCGTCCTCAACCTCAAGCAAGAACTCATCGCCGTCCTCTTCAACAGTCTGGAAAATATAATACTCACCCTCGTCCTCCTGCTGATCTTCTTCATCATCATATACAGGAAGCAAAGCGTAGTAGGAGTCTCCTTCATACTCTAAGGCGTCTATAATCTCAAAGGTATGCTCAACATGGTCGTCGTCAACCAGGGTTATTAGCTCTATATCTTCATTTTCATTTCTCATTTATATCATTCCTTTCATCTCTTTAAAGCTATTTTACCATTTTAATTCTATAAGTCAAGTGAAAAATTATGAAATTTATAAAAACGGTCTAAATTTGGTTGTTTTCAACAAATGAATAAAAATTTTCAAAAATCTTTAAAAAAAGTATTGACATTTCTAAAATACCTGTTATAATATAGACATATTAAGAAAGAGGTACAGACCGATGAGATAGTTTAAGTAACAAAGCAGTTAATTAAGCGAAGCTTAAGCAAAGCTTAAATATTTTTTAAGTGAGGTTTACTCCAATGAGAAGTTTATTTTAGACTGACCCAAATATTAATTACGAGGTATGGTCCAATGTAATACTCGGTAAACTTTTTTAGCAATATCTTTAGTGAAAGGGGCTTAGTCCTATGGGCGAAATGGAACCTGCATTTTCAAACGGCTTTTGTCACATAGCGAAAGCCAAAAAAGTACAGCTAAAGCAAAGTGTATTGTAAATAGCATGAACGGTCATAGATATAGAAAGTAATAGCAGCGCACTAATTATGTTCATCTTTATCTAAAGTTCAAAAAGTACATAGTATATGAGAGGAATACATATGCCGTGGCTGTGCTATAGCTACAATTAAATATTGGTGTTGAAAGATGTAATTAGCTTTACATATTTCAAAAGCTTCAGCAGTTTAGCTATTGGCTCCTTAACCGCAGGTGTGGTTATGGCTTAGCAAAAGGTTAGGCAGAGAGTAAAAGCATTAAGGGACAGGACGACACTGCTCGTTGACCGATGGTTTGCGGTGGTATAAATTCGCAGCCCAATGCAACACATAGCTGGTGCTACTAAAACTGAAAATTATATTTCGGATATATCGGATCGACAGTTGAGATTATTCAGCTGTCGATCTTTTTCTTTTGCCCAAAGTATTTTTTCCCTTCCTCGGCTTTTGAACTTAATAACGGCAGAAAGACAGCTTTTTACGCAGACATTAATTATAGGGGCAGACTGTAAACATCCGCCAAGTCATTAGCTGAGCCGACATAGACAGTAAGTAAGAAAAAATAATATCTTATCAGCACAGCGGATGAATTAATGTGAGCCTAAAGCTAAGGCAGAAAAAACAGGTATTCAGAAAAAATATTAGCTTGACAGGGAAAATATCAGGGTACTGTACCGAAAAATGGACAGAGTTTATTATATAATATAAACAAGCTGATTCTTGAAAACATCAGAAGAGGTAAGGTGCTTTCATTGAATGAGCAGGATATTAAGTCTAATCTGAAAAATGCCGGCATTTTTATGCTTGGGTGTTTGCGAAAAAGTCCGAATAACTGGATAAGCTTTTTGCAGCAGTCTGCTAATCACTACAGCAGAGCTTTCTTGGAACAAGTTTTGATTGTTTCACAGCTTCCAACAGTTGCTGTAGTAATGTAAAAGTAATGGAGAAAAATGGTTATAAACCTAATTATTACTTTAAGCGGCAACAAAATTCAATAATGTTTCTGAATTTGTTGAGGCTGCACAGACGGCTGTTTCTATATCAGAGGATTTTCTAAAGAATATAGGCAAAATAGTTAGAAAAAATCAAAAGGAGGAAGAAAACAATGGCTATGATTTATCATCCGAACGCAGATATAAGCAAGGGAGAGCCGTTAATAGAATTCACGTCGCCGCCGGAATTAACCGACGAAAAACCAATGAGACTGGGGATGTACGCATCGGATCACTTGGAGTACCTCCAGAAATATCACGAAGCGGAATTCACCAAGATATTATTTTTCGGCAACCTGACGAAGTATCTGCACAATATTCAAGTGCAGGCGGAGCAAAGAGAGGAAGTGTTGACGGAGCAAATGGTGAAAAGCTGGGGAGTAACAGAGGAGCTGAAACGAACCGATCAGCTGACGTGGGTAGGTTTGATGAACAACATCAACCAGTGCGTAAAGGAGATAATTTACGACGAGATAATTTACGGAGAGATAGCTTATGGCGAGATAGTTTACAACGGGGAAGTTTACACACTGTAAACAGCGAGGAACAAGTTAATACCGATGATGAAAAAGCAGAAGTCGAAAATCAGACTTCTGCTTTTTAAAATGGGTTGCTATGTGTCCCTGTTCGAGTTAGATATAAAATTAATTCTTCATTTGCTGAAATTTCATAAATTAATAACCAATCAGGGGTTATGTGACATTCTCGACAACCTTTGTAATTTCCTGTTAGATTATGGTCTTTATACTTTACCGGTAAAGGCTCTCCGGAAGCTAAAATCCTAAGTACATCGGATAAAAGTGAAATGTTGCAGCCTTGCCGCCGGATTCGTTTTAAATCTAAAAATAAAAGCGGAACCGGTTCCGTTTTTTTATTGATATGTTGAGCTAAAGCAATGTATAATAACGGTGGGGTGATTTTATGGAACTGTATGTGATGAATAAGGACATTAGGGTTGCTGTCTATAAAAACGGTGAACTTGAAATTTTAAATGCACAGCTTGCTCCTTATTACCTAGTAAAAACAAAGCGCCTTGAAAGCTGGCTAGAGCATAGGGCAATTGATTCTCACAGAGTTAATTCCAGACTTTTGAAAAAGGCTCTGCGTCTTAAAGGAAAAGACGATTTCAGCACAGTCATCAGTGTAAATGCTGTTACTATTACAGATACTTATTGGGTAAAGGAAATAGGCAGCAGCTTAACATACGAAGATGTTAGATTTAAAGATGATTTTTTTGCCGAACTGGCACTTTCGGGTGGCTATGATAATTTTAACAATGCAAGCAACAGCAAAAATAAAAGAACTCCTGAGCTTACAAATACCGGCAGCTTTGAAAAATGTTGGAAGCTCATTAACGGTGCTTGGTTTATGTATAAAACAGCTAATGATATGCAAATGTTTTCAGAATTGTTTACCTATAAGCTTGGCAAAAAGTTAGGGTTTAATATGGCTGATTATCAAATGGGTGAGGGGTATATAAAAACAAGGGATTTTACTAACAATGCCGGTGTGAATTTTGAGCCAATGTTTGATTATGTAAATGATGATGATGATTACGCTGTAAGTTTATCTGTTATACAGAAATATTGTCCCTGTGCAGTTGGTGATTATATCAGGATATTATTTATGGATACACTGGTTGCTAATCTTGACAGACATACATTTAACTATGGCTTTTTGCGAAATGCTGATACAGGTGAATATATAGGTTTAGCCCCAAACTTTGATAATAACTTATCTTTGATTTCTCTGTCCTATCCGAGAAATGTAAAGAGAAAAAATGACATATTGGTTAGGCTCTTAGTGGAGCTTATAAATGATAACTTTGGCTTAGACAAATATGTTCCTGTATTGAACCGTTTGGATGTTGAGGAAGTGGCTGATAGTATTCCAATAGATGTAAACAAGAGCCTTGTTGTTGATTTTGTTTTCAATGGTTACAACTCACTTATCGAGCAATTGGATTTTAAGTATGTGGAGCTTGAACAGTCAAGCTTTAATATGCTTGATGCGGACATAAAAAAGGATTTGTGTTACAGGGTGTGTAACTCGAAGGTTATTGTTAGAATAGCAAACGCCCATAGGGAAGAACTAAACCGAGCGTTAGCAGGAATTAGACAAAATTATAAAAGCCACTGTAAGCCTTGATATGATACCTCTTAAGTAGACAAAGCAAATAACCAAAATCTACTTAGGAGGT